>VOFK01000916.1_pt1 | contig 248427 bp, 281 predicted proteins | sample 5384121 | NCBI WGS metagenome assembly VOFK01 (sample SAMN12384730, study PRJNA508395) | human gut metagenome | isolation source: healthy gut J | host: Homo sapiens | reverse complement strand
GCCGAGATTGAGGACGGAAGAAGAAATCCGGCAGTTTGAGAACAGGGAAAAAGATGTTGCGTCAGAAGTTATCAAAGAGGAACGCAAACACGCAGCCACCGTCTTATCGTCCGGGCGCGGTCTTTGAGAGCATTGTGCCGGAAGCAAAAAGAACATGACCGACGAGGAAGCTGCCGCGCTTCTCCGGCTTGCCTTGACGAGTGAACCAGCGCGAATATCTGAAAAAACGAGCAGAGGGAGCGACAAGGTGAAAATCCCCTTTGGAACAAAAAGGCGCACTTATACACCCTTGCGGGCGTGTGCGCTCTGCCGAGGGCTTATCTCCGCACAGGGAACTTTCCCCGCGCTCCGATATGGCGGCTTTGCCGCAACAAGGGGCTGCACCCCTTGCGCCGCTTACGCGGCTATCCCTGCATACCCACAAAAACAGTACACCCGCCCCGGCGTCTGTACTATTTTTGCGGGTTTTATTATCCTATCCGGGAGGTGATACCCATAGCTATTTACCATTGTAACATCGGCATTGTGAGCCGAGGAAAAGGCAAGTCAGCCGTTGCCGCAGCCGCCTACCGAAGCGGCGAGAAAATCACAAACGAATGGGACGGAATGACCCATGACTACACCCGCAAGCGCGGCGTTGTCCATACGGAAATCCTACTGCCGCCCCATGCCCCGCCCTCTTTCTCTGACCGCGCTACCCTATGGAACAGTGTGGAGCTTTACGAGAAAGCCGGGAACGTCCAGCTTGCCAGAGAGATTGACGCAGCACTCCCCATAGAATTATCCAGAGAGGAACAGATCCGGCTTGTCCGGGAATACTGTTCCTCTCAATTTGTTTCAAGAGGAATGTGCGTTGACTTCTGCCTACACGACACCGGCAGCGGCAACCCCCATTGTCATATCATGCTTACCATGCGTCCCCTTGACGAGCGTGGCGCATGGGCGGCGAAGTCCAAAAAGGAATATGACCTTGACGAAAACGGTGAGCGCATACGCTTACCAAGCGGCAGATACAAGACACACAAAGTTGACCTCACAGGCTGGAACGACAAGGGCAACGCGCTTTTATGGCGCAAGGCATGGGCAGATATTTCAAACGCCTACCTTGAACGCGCCGGAAGCCCGGAGCGTATCGACCACCGCAGCAACGCCGAGCGCGGCATTGACGAGCTGCCCACCGTCCACATGGGCGTGGCGGCTTGTCAAATGGAGAAGAAAGGCATAGCCACCGAGAAAGGCGAGCTGAACCGGAATATCCAAAAGGCAAACCGCCTTATCCGGGAAATCCGGGCGCAGATAGGAAAGCTCAAAGAATGGATTGGCGAACTGTTCAAGGCGCGGGAAGCCGCCCCGGAGCAGCCCCCGCAATCCCACGGCCTTGCAAATCTGCTGATGAAGTATTTAAGCGTTCAGAGAGAAAAGAGCCGGAAGTATTCGCAGAGTTGGCAAAGGCAGCACGCCGCCGATGAACTGAAAACCGTTGCAAAGGCGGTCAACTATCTTTCCGAGCATAGCATTTCCACCCTTGCGGAGCTGGACGCTGCCCTTTCCTCTGTCAGCGACCAAGCCGACGCTATCCGGGAGGGCATGAAAACCGCCGAGAAGCGCATGAAAGAATTGCAAAAGCTGATTGAATACGGGAAGAACTACAACGAGTACAAGCCCATTCACGACGAGCTGAAAAAGCTGAAAAATGGCTGGACGAGCAAGCGCGACAAGTACGAGGAAACCCACCGCGCCGAGCTTACCCTATGGAACGCAGCGAGCCGCTATCTCCATGCAAATCTGCCGAAAGGGACAAAGAGCTTGCCTATCGCTGAATGGGAACAGGAATACGCTGACCTCAAAGAGCAAAGGGACGGCGATTATGGCAAACTGAAAGATGCCCGCGCCGAGGTTGCCGAGCTTCAAAAAATCCGTAGGTGTGTGGATATTGCACTCCGCGCCGACCAACCGGAACAGACACAGAGCCGCACCAAACGGCATGATATAGACCGCTGAAAGGAGTTGAACTTTTATGTATTACACCCAAGAACAGATAGACCGCGCCAACCAAGCCGACCTTGTTTCTTTCCTGCAAGGACGGGGCGAGCAGCTTACCCGCGCCGGACAGGAATACCGATGGAAGCGGCACGACAGCTTGACCGTCCGGGGAAACAAGTGGTATCGCCACAGCCAAAGTAAAGGCGGTGCACCCGTTGATTTTGTCATGGAGTTTTTCGGCAAGAGCTTCACCGAAGCCGTTGAAATGCTGACAGGAGAAAAAGGCGCAGCACCGCCGCCGGACAGACCAAGCCCCGCGCCCCTCTCTGACTTCCGACTGCCACCCCGCAGCACCGACAACCGCATAGCGAGGAACTACCTCACAGCCGCCCGCCGCATTGATGAAGATGTGTCGGGCTTTTTCTTTTCCACCGGGGATATTTACGAGGAAGCCGCCCACCACAACGCCGTATTCGTAGGGGCGGGACGAAACGGAATACCGCGCTACGCCCACAGCAAGCGGAACGGCCGGGAAACTACCGGCTTGATGTGAAAGGCAGCGACAAAACCTTTAACTTCTGCTACCGTGGCGAGGGCGAAAGGTTGTTTGTCTTTGAAGCCCCCATTGACCTCTTATCTTTCCTCTGCCTGTTCAAAAAGGATTGGCAAAGCAAAGCTATCTGTCATTGGGCGGCGTGGGAGAAAAAGCCCTGTTGCGTTTCCTCTCTGACCGTCCGAACATCAAGACCGTCTACCTCTGCCTTGACAGCGACGAAGCGGGAAACGACGCTTGCAGCCGCCTTGCGGAGCTTGTGCCGGAGGGCTTGACCGTCCACCGCCTTGTGCCTCTTTACAAGGACTGGAACGAGGTATTGCAGCACCGGGCAGAAATCACAGACGGGAAGTATATCCGGGAAGCGATTTACGGCTTGAAAGAGCCGCCGCAGGAAGAAACCGTCGAGATTATCCGCATGAGCGAGGTTGACACGCAGACCGTTGAATGGCTATGGAAGCCGTATATTCCCTTTGGGAAAGTAACCATTGTGCAAGGCAATCCCGGCGAGGGCAAGACCACCTTTGCCCTACGCCTTGCCGCCGCCTGCACCACTGGGGGAACGCTGCCGGGAATGAAGCCCTTGCCGCCATTCCAAGTAATTTACCAGACTGCCGAGGACGGGTTGGGCGATACCGTCAAGCCCCGCTTGATAGAAGCCGAAGCCGACCTTGACCGGGTGCTTGTGATTGATGAAGCCAAACGGGAACTTACCCTCTCCGATGAGCGCATAGAAAAGGCAATCACGCAGAACGGGGCGCGGCTGATTATCCTTGACCCCATACAGGCGTACATGGGCGAAAAGGACCGACATGAACCGGGCAAACGAAGTGCGCCCCATGTTCCGCCGCCTTGCCGATGTTGCCGAGCGTACCGGGTGTGCCGTTATCCTTATCGGACATCTCAACAAAGCTGCCGGAGGGCAGAGCGCATACCGGGGCTTAGGTTCTATCGACTTCCGCGCCGCAGCAAGGAGCGTCCTGCTGATCGGGCGCGTGAAGCGAGAGCCGAATGTGCGCGTTATCGTGCATGACAAATCTTCCCTTTGCGCCGGAGGGCAAGCCCGTTGCCTTTTTGCCTTGACCCGGAAACGGGCTTTTCATGGATAGGCGAGTATACGACATTACCGCCGACGAGCTGCTGTCCGGCGCGGGCGGGAACACCGCCACCAAGACCGAGCAAGCGGAACGGCTGATACTTGACCTGCTTGCAGACGGGAAAGAGCTTGCCAGTGAGGACATTGTAAAAGCCGCAGCCGAAGCCGGAATATCCGAAAGGACGGTACAGAACGCCAAGCGCAACATGGGCGGCATTTTAGGCGCAAGGCGTGTCGGCGGTCAATGGTACAACTTCATCAAGAAGAAGCAGCCACCCGAACCCGCAATCTGAAAGTGCAAAACGCAGACCCTTTGCACTTTGCACTTTCGCACTTTCACGATAATTTGCGTCAATAACTCAAAAAAGCACTTGACAAAACGCTTAATGGGGAAACGCCGAAGATATTGCCCCGTTCATGGATCCCGGTTTTCCAAAACAACATCATTTTGACGCAAACGGAACGGCTGACCATGAACAGCCGCCCCCAAAAATCCAAACCGCCCGGAAACAAAAATTGTGCTGGTGGTCGGCGGCTCCGGTTCCGGTAAGACCCGCTTTTGGCTCAAACCCAACCTTTTGCAGATGCACAGTTCCTATGTGCTCACTGACCCGAAAGGGAACCATCCTGGTCGAGTGCGGGAACGCACCTTGAAAAAAGCCCATGAAGGATAAACACGGCAAGGATGAAAATGAGCCTGAAAATCAAGTCCTTACCATCAAAAAAAGTCCATGCACTATAACCCCTTCGCTTACGTCCGCAGCGAAAAGGACATTCTGAAACTGGTCAATACCCTCATCGCCAACACCAAAGGGGAAGGCAAAGCCGGAGACGATTTCTGGGTCAAAGCGGAAACGCTTGTTTTGCTACTGCGCGCTCATCGCTATATCCACTATGAAGCCCCGGTGGAGGAACAGAATTTCTCCACCCTGATTGAGTTCATCAACGCCATGGAGGTCCGTGGAGGATGACGAGGAGTTCAAAACCCCGTGGATCTGATGTTTGAAGCCCTGGAAAGAGAAAAAGCCGAATCACTTTGCAGTCCGTCAGTATAAAAATACAAGCTGGCTGCCGGTGTTGTATGCTCTAAAAGACTTCTTAATCAAGCGGTTGGGAAGTCTCTTAGAACACACAACCTAAAAACCGAAGAAAGGAGCGCAAGTTATGAGAAAAAAATGAAAAATCACAGCTCTGTACGAACGACTGAGCCGTGATGACTTTGGCAAAGATGATGACCAGCAGCGTGAGAGCAATTCCATTTCCAATCAAAAAGGCTATGTTGGAGGAGTTCGCCGCACGGCAGGGCTTTTTACAAACATTGTCCATTTCACGGACGATGGCATTAGTGGTACTTGCTTTTTGACCGTCCCGGATTTTTAGCAATGATGAAAGAAGTGGAAGCCGGGAATGTGGAGTACCGGTGTATCAAGGACATGAGCCGCATGGGTCGTGACTATCTGAAAGTCGGTCAGATTATGGAAATCCTGCGTCAGCGTGGCGCGTTTCGCCTTATCGCCATCAATGACGGTGTGGACAGCGCACGAGGGGACGATGATTTTACCCCTTTCCGCAACATCATGAACGAGTATTACGCAAGAGACACCAGCCGTAAAATCCGTTCCACTTTCCAATCCAAAGGCAAGACCGGCAAGCACCTCACAGGCACAGTCATTTACGGCTACCTCTGGAACGAGAAGCGAGACCAATGGCTGGTTGACCCCGAAGCCGCAGAGGTGGTCAAGCGTATCTTTGCCATGACGATTGAGGGCTACGGTCCGTATCAGATCGCCAGCAAGCTGAAAGAAGAAAAAGTTCTCATTCCGTCCGCTTACCTTGCCCAGCACGGCGAGGGCGTGAACAAGAATAAGACTTTCAAAGATGTGTACGGCTGGGGTTCTTCCACCATCTGCAACCTTCTTGAAAAGCGTGAATATCTGGGACACACCATCAACTTCAAGACCCGAAAGCACTTCAAGGACAAGAAAAGCCATTATGTCCCGGAGGACGAATGGACGATTTTCGAGAATACCCATGAAGCTATCATTGACCAGCAGACCTTTGACCTTGTGCAGAAAATCCGTGGGAATGTCAGACGCTACCCGGACGGCTGGGGCGAAGCAGCTCCCCTCACAGGCTTGCTTTATTGCGCCGATTGCGGCGGCAAGATGTATGTCCACCGCACCAACAACGGCAAGCGTATCTCTCAATATACCTGCTCACAGTACAGCAAAGTCCCGGTCGGAAAGCTCTGCGCCACACAGCACCGTATCAATGAAGATGTGGTGCTGTCCCTTGTCTCCGAAATGCTGAAAGCTATTGCAGAATATGCCAAGCATGACCGAGCTGAGTTTGTCCGAGTGGTGCAGGAAGCGCAGTCCAGCCAGCAGACGGCAGAGGTCAGGAAACAGCGGATACGCCTTGCCACCGCAAAGCAGAGAGTTTCCGAGCTGGAAGTCCTGCTCTGCAAAATCTATGAGGACAACATTTTAGGAAAGCTGTCTCGACAGCAGATATGCCACTCTGGACGCTCAATACGAAAAGGAACAGTCCGAGCTTACCGATGAAATCTCTGCTCTGGAAAAGGCTATCAAGAGCTATGAGAAGCACGAAAAGGACGCTGACCGTTTTATCGCTCTGATCGACAAATATGAGAACTTCGACAAGCTGACCATTGCCATGCTCAACGAGTTTGTTGAGAAAAAATCCTTGTGCATGAGCGTGACCGAAAAGGCAGTATTCAGACCACGCAGGAGGTTGAGATTTACTTCAATTTCGTTGGGCGTTTCGTTCCCCGGCGTTTGGAGAAGTGGAGCTTACCCCGGGAATTAGAGGAAATCCGCAAGCGTGAGGAACGCAAGGACAGGCTTCATCAGAACTACTTGAAGCGTAAAGCCAGCGGAGCGCAGAAGCGATACGAGGACAAAATCAGAGAGAGGAAAAAGGCAGAAATCGACGCAAAGAAAGCCGCTATTCGTGCGGAGGATATTGCAAAGGGACGTGTTCGTCCCTGTCAGCAGTTTACCGCAGAGAGAGCCGATGAAAGGAGTGCAATCAGCATGAATATCACTTACACACAGAACGGAGATTATCTTATCCCAACATCATTATTCGCAAGACCAAGCCCCTCGGACACTACGGCAGACTTCGCAAGGCGTATCTGGAAATGCACCGTCCGATACTGTTCAATGAGCTGGTGCTATCCGACAAGCTCTTTGAACATTGCGCCGAGATTGAAGAAGCAGCACGAAACCGCATGGAGCTGATCGTGCGGTCACTGGCAGAGCAAAACGGCGTGACCGAGCAACTAAAAGCTAAAAACCAAATGGAATGGGTGCGGCAGATGAACGCTTGCAAGGCGCAGGCAGAGGAAGTTGTGAAAGTAGAGTTGATTTATAATTGAGCGAGGAAGTCCGGGCAGAAAACTGTTCGGACTTTTCTCATATAGTCCAAAGTTGCGGTAGAATTGTTCACGAGTTTTATGGTACAATTTATGCGAATAAAGAAAACGGAAAATTAGAATCTAACAAGAGAATGTGGTTGTATGAAAAAATCCATATTAGTATTTTGGGCAATCGTGTGTCTGTTACCTATTCAAAGGAGGTTTAAGAATTTCAAATGAAACATATAAGAAATATATTGCTGTTGATTACGATTATTTTTGCTTTTGTTATGCAAGCTGAAGTATATCAAAATATGCTCTGGAACTTTAATGGTGCTTATTATTTATCGTCCAGATACACAACTACTAATGACGATATGGATTCATTTTTAGCCAATGCAGAAGATACAGCTGAGAAGCATGGTGTTCATATTTTTTCGACTTTTAATCAGAGAGTTTCTAATTATCAGACAAGACTTTATATTTATGGTGATGATACCGTTGTTCGGGATAGTCTTAAAAAGCACAATGGATATTGAGGAAAAAATATACGGCTTTGATAGGCGGAATCACCGTAATAGAATTTGAAGATTTTAGAGAAGCAAAAAACACAGGCAATGGACAGGAAATAATGGTCAGCTATATCGGTGACGATGATGACATTATTGCCACATATCAAGATTTGGCAAAAGAATATTCTATATCGCAGCCAGAGTTTTGGCAATCAACCGAAACTGATATGATGTTCATTGTTTGGGGCCTGGTTGCCATATTGATGATTGTACTTAATATGATTGAGGTGATACGCAGGCAAAAGGAAGTAGTTGTACGAGCTTCTCTGGGCGAAAATGCTGCTGTGATTGCTCTAAAAGCTGTAGTGGCTGATATGATTTCATATGCTGCATTATTCGTCTTAGCAAAGTTGCTTGTTTCTCAATTTATACCGGGAGCGTATGAAGATCATCTCATTTTGGCAGTGTATTGTGCCGGAGCAGTTCTTTCCGTAATTCCTTATGCTGCTTTTTGTCCGCTTTGATGTAAAAAAGCCTTTGCCAATGCTTCAGATAAAAAGGTATGTTTTATCTTCTGAACGGTCTTAAAGTATTTTTGCTACTGCTATGACAATTTTTACAATAACTACAAATCTCAGTAGCATTCAAGGTAATTTACTTACAAACACTACTCTTTTAGAAAATCATTATAATGATTATTATTTTGGAGTTATGCAGATTGAACCTCCTTTTGAAGAAAATGAGGAGGAATCCAAAGAGAGCGAATTTTGGAATGACCTTTACGAAAATGAATACAACACTATAAATCCGGTGGTCTGCATAGGCAGCCGGATAAGCGATACGGATAATTATATTTTTTTGTAAATCATAATGCCAGAGATATGCTGCAAGGGTTTTCTGATATGCTTACTGAAGATGATGAAAAAAGAGGATATCGTGGTCTTCGTGCCAAAGGGAAGAAATGCGGAATCATACAAAGATATCGCAAAAAGAGGAAATTGGCTCTCTTACCCAAAATGCAGAAGAACTGCGTGTTGTTTATAAAGAATATTCTGGCAGAGAGCAATTTTATTATCTCAATTCGAACAGAGAAAGAGGCTATTGACGGATTGTCAAGAGCAACAAATCCGATTGTTATTTATCAGGCAAATGAGGCTGTTGCTTTGAATGGAAGTTATATCGAAACAGGAACATATAATGGTGAGGTGATCTACGGATGCGATGAAAGCACAATTCGTAATGCTGCGAAAAAAATATGCAGAACAGCTTGGTCCACACTATTTTATGCTGACGAATGTCGGAGAGGATTACATTTATAGTCATAGTTTCCTCGTGAAACTGATTGGCTTTATAAGCTCTCTTTGCGTATTAGTATTGCTGTTAGATATCGCTATCATCATATCTGAAGTGAAAATGGAATTTAGACTTAATGCGATGGAAATCTCCCTCAAAAAGGTTTTGGGCTATCGCTTTTATGAAAGGCACAAAAGATTTATTTCCGTTAATCTCTTAGAAAATATAGCCGTTGTGATATTGATTTGCATTGTTTCAATTTTTATATCTAACGCAAGTGTCGGGATTGCTTTACTAATTGGATCATTGCTCACCATTATTGAAATGGCAATCATTTTCACAAATATTATGTGGGTTGAAAAAACAAATATCTCAAAGTCATTGAAGGGAGGATGTTTATGATTATAATTCGTGGCTTAAATAAAGCATTTGGAGAGAAAATAATTTTCTCTAACTTTAATTTAGAAATTCCGGATGGAAGTTTTGTAGTAATCAGCGGCGATAGCGGCAGTGGAAAAAGCACTTTACTCAATATGATTGGTGGTATCGAAAAGCCGGATAGCGGCAGTATCATAATCGAAGGGCTGAATATTACCCGGCTTAAAAATAAAAACAGTTTTTTTGCGGATACAGTGGGGTTTCTTTTTCAGAATTTTGCACTGCTTGAAAATAAGACAGTTAAAGAAAATTTAAGTTTGATTAAAAAATCAAGCCGAACTAAAGTATCACTGAAAGAAGCTCTTAATCGTGTGGGGTTATCAAAGGAAGTTAACAAAAAAGTTTATCAGCTTTCCGGTGGTGAACAACAGAGAGTTGCTTTAGCTCGTCTTATGATGAAAAAATGTTCTGTTGTTTTGGCAGATGAACCTACTGGCTCACTTGACAAGAAAAATAGAGATATTGTTATGAGGTTATTGCACGAACTCAATGAAGAAGGTAAAACGGTTATCATTGTTACCCACGATCAGGGTATTATTGAAGATGAACCTTATGTTGTGAAAATCTGAGAGTACCTCTTAGAAATGTCTTGATCTACATTTTATGTAATTTGGGTCAGAAGAAAATCCCTTTAGGAACTAAAGGGCGCACTTCTATACTCTCCTATCGGGAGTATCGTGCGTCCTGCGGAGCTTCATTCTCGGTCAGCAGAAGAAAACTGCTCGACCGAGAATGTTGCGTCACTTCGTTCCGTCAAGGTGGCTACACCCCCTTGCGCCGCTTGTGCGTCTATCCCAGGGACTTGCCGTCCGCAAACAGCATGAAAATGCTGTTCGCCGCCAGCAAGTTTGGAAAAATAAATACCGAAAATCAGACCGTTGACTGGTCGCAATCTGCGAAAAGTTGACGGTCTTTTTTTATCCCAAAAATCAAAAAAAGGAGGTCAATCACAATGACAAAACCGAAAACCCTTGACCAGCTCCGAGCCGAAAAGGAACGAGCCGAGACGCAGCTTGCACAGGAACAGCACAAGCTGGAGCGTCTGGAGAACAGAAAGAAGTATCTGGAGAAAGGCGAACGCACCAAAAGCGCACCCACCGTCTTTGCAATCTGGGCGGCACGATTGAGAGCCTTGCCCCGGAGGTCAAAGATCTCACACGCACCGAAATGACAGAGCTGATGGAATACATCTTTTCTCTGTCCGAAGTCCAGCGAGCCGTCCGTCACATGGCGATTACTCACACCAACCAAGCGAACAGAGAAAAGGAGTTGAAAGCCGATGGCACTATTTCATCTGAGCGTCACGCAGACTAAGCGAAGCGCAGGACAGTCCGCTATTGCTTCTGCCGCCTACCGTGCCGGGGAGCGATTGTATAGCGAGTATTACGGCGAATACAGCGACTACACCCGCAAGGGCGGCGTGATCTGCTCTGACATTCTCCTGCCGTCCCATGCACCGCCCGAATACGCAGACCGCCAGACCCTATGGAACGCCGTGGAAAAAGCCGAGCGTGGAAAGAACGCCCAGCTTGCATACAGCTTTGACATTGCCTTGCAGAATGAATTTTCCCTTGAGGAAAACATCGCTCTTGCAAGGCAATTTTTATTGGAGAACTTTGTGAGCCGGGGCATGGTGGTTGACCTCGCCGTACACCAGCCAGACCGGGAGGACGGCGGCATACCCAATCCACATTTTCATGTGCTTTGCCCTATCCGCCCCATCGAGCAGAACGGCAAATGGGGGCTAAAGCAACGCCGGGTGTATGAGCTGGACGAGGACGGCAACCGTATCCGGGACCAGAACGGCGAGTTTGTTTTCAACGCCGTTCCCACTACCGACTGGGGCAGTCCCGAACGCTGGAATACTGGCGGCAGACATGGGCAGAGTTATGCAACGCCAAGTTTGCGGAAAAGGGGCTTGACGTTCGTATCGACCACCGAAGCTATGAGCGTCAGGGCGTAGAGCTTCTTCCCACCGTCCATGAGGGCGCAACCGTCCGGGCAATGGAGAAGAAATGTCAATGCGATTCGTTTGCTGAAAGAACTGGAAGCTGCCGGACAGCAGGCAAGCCCCGAACAGCAGGAGGTTCTTTCTCGATATGTGGGCTGGGGCGGTCTCTCTGATGCGTTTGACCCGGAGAAACCGGCATGGGCTTTAGAGTATGCCCAGCTAAAAGAACTGCTGACCCCGGAGGAATATGCCGCCGCCAGAAGCTCTACCCTCAACGCCCATTACACCAGCCCTACGGTCATTCAGGCCATCTATGAAGCGGTGGACCGTATGGGATTTGAGACCGGAAATATTCTGGAGCCGTCTATGGGTGTGGGCAATTTCTTTGGTATGCTGCCGGAGAAAATGCAAAACAGCCGTCTGTACGGCGTGGAGCTGGACCCTGTTTCCGGGCGCATCGCAAAGCAGCTCTATCCCAAGGCGGACATCACAGTAGGCGGCTTTGAGACCACCGATAGGCGTGACTTCTTTGACCTTGCCATCGGCAATGTACCTTTCGGTCAGTATCAGGTCAACGACAAAGCCTATAACAAGCTGAATTTCAGTATTCATAACTACTTTTTCGCCAAAGCACTGGATCAGGTGCGTCCCGGCGGCGTGGTAGCTTTTGTGACCTCCCGATATACCATGGACGCCAAGGATTCCACCGTGCGCCGCTATCTTGCCCAGCGTGCTGAGCTGATGGGAGCTATCCGTCTGCCCAATGATGCGTTCAAAAAGAATGCCGGTGCCGAGGTGGTATCGGACATCATCTTTCTCCAAAAGCGGGACCGTCCGCTGGACATCGTGCCGGAATGGACTCAGACCGGACAAACGGAGGATGGGTTTGCCATCAACCGGTATTTTATCGACCACCCGGAAATGATGCTGGGCAGACAGGAGCCGGTAAGCACTGCTCATGGTATGGACTACACTGTGAATCCTATCGAGGGACTGGAGCTTTCCGACCAGCTGCATGATGCCGTGAAGTACATTCATGGCACTTATCAGGAGGCAGAGCTGCCGGAGCTGGGCGAAGGCGAAGCCATTGACACCTCCATTCCTGCCGACCCAAATGTGAAGAACTATTCCTATGCCATTGTAGACGGGCAGGTGTACTACCGGGAAAACAGCCGCATGGTGCGCCCTGACCTCAACGCCACCGCCGAAGCCCGCGTGAAAGGTCTTGTGGGACTGCGTGATTGTGTGCAGGAACTGATCGACCTTCAGATGGATGCAGCGGTTCCAGACAGCACCATTACCCAAAAACAGGCGGAACTGAACCGGCTCTATGATAGCTTTTCTGCCAAATACGGTCTCATCAACGACCGTGCAAATCGGCTGGCCTATGCAGATGATTCTTCCTATTACCTGCTCTGTGCGCTGGAAGTTATCGACGAGGACGGAAAGCTGGAGCGCAAAAGGCGGATATGTTCACCAAGCGGACCATCAAGCCCCATCAGGCAGTGGCTACTGTGGATACAGCAAGCGAAGCACTGGCGGTGTCCATCTCGGAAAAAGCCTGCGTAGATATGAGCTATATGAGTCGGCTTAGCGGAAAAACAAAAGAAGAACTGGAGGGAGAACTGCAAGGTGTGATCTTCCGTGTACCAGGACAGCTGGAACAGGACGGATCGCCCCATTATGTGACTGCTGATGAATACCTTTCTGGCAATGTACGCCGCAAACTGCGTCAGGCGCAGCGGGCGGCACAGCAGGACTCTTCTTTTGCAGTCAATGTGGAAGCTTTACCGCCGCCCAGCCCAAAGACCTGGATGCGTCGGAGATCGAGGTGCGTCTGGGCGCTACCTGGATCAACAAAGAATATATCCAGCAGTTTATGTATGAGACCTTCAACACCCCGTTTTATCTCCAGCGCAGTATCGAGGTCAACTATTCGTCCTTTTTACCGCTGAATGGCAGATCAGGGGAAATCTTCTGTATCCTACAACGATGTGGCAGCTTATACCACCTATGGAACCAGCCGTGCCAATGCCTACAAGATCTTGGAGGACAGCTTAAACCTGCGTGATGTGCGAATTTATGACACCATTGAGGATGCAGACGGAAAAGAGCGCCGCGTGCTGAACGCCAAGGAGACCACTCTGGCTGCCCAAAAGCAGCAGGCTATCCGGGAAGCCTTCAAGGACTGGATCTGGAAAGGCCAGGCGCCGCCACTCTGGTGCGCCAGTACAACAAATGAACTCCACCGTCCCCCGTGGTATGATGGCACAGCCACGTACCTTTGGCGGCATGAACCCGGCCATTACCTGCGGGAACATCAGAAAAGCTATCGCCCATGTGCTGTATGGCGGTAATACCCTGTTGGCGCACGAGGTGGGAGCGGGCAAAACATTTGAAATGGTAGCTGCTTCGATGGAAGCCAAACGCCTGGGCTTGTGCCAGAAATCTCTCTTTGTGGTCCCAAACCATCTGACCGAGCAGTGGGCGTCGGAGTTTCTGCGGCTCTATCCTTCCGCCAACATTCTTGTCACCACCAAAAAGGACTTTGAGACCCACAACCGCAAGAAGTTCTGCGCCCGGATCGCCACCGGCGACTATGATGCCATCATCATGGGACACAGCCAGTTTGAGAAAATCCCCATCAGCCGGGAGCGACAGGGGCAGCTTCTCTCTATGAGCAGAATGGACAGGAAGATCGCCGAAATTGCGGAGGTGCAGGCCGCTGCGGCGACGTTTACCGTCAAGCAGTTGGAGCGTACCAGAAGTCTCTGGAAGCCAACTGGGAAAACCGCAAGCCGGGGCGAAAAAGACGATGTTTTTTGAGCAGCTGGGTGTGGATCGGCTGTTTGTGGACGAGGCACATAACTATAAAAACCTGTTTTCTATACAAAAATGCGGGAGATGTAGAGGTTTTATCCCATCGGACACCCATCTGAACCTTGCCAAGTGCCGCTATGGACGAATTACCAAACCGTGGCGTTATCTTTTATCAACGGAACCCGGTCAAAGCTCTTTCATGACCGATCGCTTTACACATGCAACTGTTGATCTCCAGGATAACATGCTCAACATGACCTCGGATGGCTGCTGGGCTTCCAGATTGGATGACCAACACAGATGCAGCTGGGACGAACTGGCACCGGAGGGCACCGGTGCGTGGACGGCATCGAACACGAGATTCAGCAAGGGACGGCTTTAATCTGCCAGAGCTGACCCACCTGTTCAAAGAAGTGGCGGACATCAAGACTGCCGACCAGCTGAACCTGCCCGGCCCAAAGGTGGAATACCACAATATGCTTTCACGCAGCCTACCAGAACATCGGCAGGAGGGTCAAAGGCTCTTTCGGAACAGGCATCGCTTTGTACACAGGGAACTGTTGCCGACCAGATAACATGCTCAAGATTACCTCGGATGGCCGTAAGTGGGAGGGCTTGACCAGAGGGCTGTTCGTCTAAGGTCCGGCCGGACGTTCCTGGCACCCTTTTCAGGGCGTGGACGCAAAAAGATGGGCGCAGGCACCAGTAGCTGACCCAGGTGGTGTTCTGCGACATTTCCGTGGAGACCCAGCAGGCAAAAAGGGCCTGTAAGCAAGGCGGCAAGCTTAAGTCCCCTGTCCATGTGCTTTATGTGACCGAAGAGGAACTCTGCCAGACAGGAACCGGGCTTTACTGAAATTCGATTTCTCATTAGCTTCTGGCTCATGGGTGCCTGCCAAAACCTGCGATTTTGTCCATGAAACCAATACCGAAGTTTTGCCGAGAAAAGAGGCTCTGTGCGCCAAGGTCCGTATCAAAGAGCGTTGGTTTGGATTGGGAAGCATCCCGCCAAAAGATGAAGCGCAAGCCGACCACCGGTACCGAGTATCGTCTGGAGGACCAGCTTCATGATACGGGTTCCGGAGGAAACACAAGGGGAGCTTTTATCAAGGGCTTTAGGTATCTGATGGAGGTTTTGGCAGCTCACCCGCACCGGAGGACGGCTTTGCCGGTATGAGATAAGTGGAATGCGCTGACCGATGGGAAGGCACGCCGGTGGTGCTGCCCCTTTTTGGATGCTGGGAGATTCCGAAACCTCGATGGGTACAGGTCGGCAGCTACCGGGGCTATGCCATGTCCGGCGGAATTTTTCCGCTTGGAAACAAGGAATATACGCTCCTGTTGAAGGCCAGATGACCCACAGGGGGCAACCCTTGAGGTACAGACCCTCGCCCGGAATCTTACCCATCGACAATGGCCTCATGAATGCCATCTGGAGCGACCGGGCCCAACTGGATAACCTTGCTGATAAAGCGGGCTGCCGCAGGGAGGAAGTTTAAGCCATTCCTTTATGAAGAACTTGAGGAAGCAAAAACGCCCGTCTGGTGGAGCTGGATACCCTGCTCAACATCGACGGAAAGGGACAGGGACACACACTGAGTCCGTTGTTGCCAAAAGCACACGGCCTTCGGTGCTGGATACCCTAAAACGCCCGGTGCAATCCCGTAGTACAGACAAGAAACCAAAACAGCATGAGGAGGTGCGATAACATGAATACTAACGATCTGAATACAGCACTTTATGAAAAAAGATGGCTGCCGAACAGGACAAGTTCCGGGACTGGCTGAAAAGCCAGCCCCCGGAAGAAGTCTTAAACCATGCCTATGAGTACACCATCCGCGAGGACATCGTGATGGCAATGGAGGAATTGGAGTTGACCGACACCCAGGCTCAGGTACTTTTGGAATCTCCCTCTCCGCTGGCGGATGTGTACCGCTATTTTGAAAAGCTGGAGACCAGCTATATGGATGTGATCCGGGACAGCATTGAAAGCCGTGCCGACGATGTGTGCAGAGCCAAAGAGGAACTGCGAACAACACCGGTCTATCCACATTCTGCTGCCTATGCGTCCGAGCATGGGGAAATGGCACAGTACAACCTCTCATATCAGGCGAACAGCGCCTGCAAAGAAGCCATTGAGCAGACCATCAGCGCCCACTATGCAGAGAATCGGCTGGATACGGAGGCGGCGGTTAAAGATGTGCTGGAAAAGTTCGGGGCGGAACGGGTACAGTTTATTCTTGCAAACACCATCCAGCACAAGAACTATGACGGGCGTATCTCTCAGGACAATAAAGCATGGGCAAAAACCATTCCTATGCCGGATGACAGCGGCGCTTCCCGCCACTGTGCCTATCTGGTGGTAGATCAGGTCAATCCCGGTTTGACCGACCTGTTCACCAGACAGTTCCGAAAAAGTCGTTCAAGAACAGCAGAAAAGTTCTGTCCTGCAAAAAGCTCAAACAGGAGCTGCCCGCCCATAAGCCTGCCGCCCCGAAAAACGGGAGCCGGAGCGATAACCATGGCAAAGCGCAAGCGGGATGTGCCGGTTTTGTTTTGGGTGTCAGCAGAGGAACTGGAGTTGATCCATCAAAAGATGCAGCAATACGGGACAGAGAATTTGAGCGCTTATCTGCGGAAAATGGCGCTGGATGGTTATGTGGTCAAGCTGGAACTGCCAGAGCTGAAGGAGTTGGTCTCCTTGATGCGCCGAAGCAGCAACAACTTGAACCAGCTGACCCGCAAAGTGCATGAGACCGGGCGGGTTTATAATGCTGACTTGGAGGATATATCCCAGCGGCAGGAACAACTGTGGGAGGGTGTGAAGGAAATCCTTACCCAACTCTCCAAACTTTCATAACAGGGATAGATACTCCATTTGCGGAGGGAGGAACGGCGTTTCTTCGCCGCACCTTCCTCCGCTTTTTCTTTTTGTCTGTATCCTTGTCTTTTGCCTGTCCGTACCGGATAATATGAGTAGAATAAGAAGCGTAGCAAAGGAGTGAAAACAGATGCTGACCTTTGAAAAGGTGCTGGAGATTTTTGCGGATTACCTGACCGCAGACGAGACCATAGAAGTTTATATCAGCCGCCATGGATGTGTAAGAGTTGAATTTGACCAAGATTTTCACTATTGCTCTGGCGAGGTGTGCCATACTCCCAAGGAACTGTTCAATCTCTTAGCCGATGATTACCGGACTTATGTGGAGATTGAACTGACCAAAGGCAGACGGGAGTTGACGGAAGATGATGAGAGAGAAGCGGATGCCCTGTGCAAACGGTATCTGGAGCGTTGGAGGGAGGAACTGGAATGAAGATTTTGAAATGCCTGCTGATGATCGTAACTGCACCGGTCATTTTGGTGTTGACGCTTTTTGTCTGGCTCTGCATGGGGCTGATCTACATATCTGGTCTGGTGCTTGGTCTGCTCAGCACGGTAATTGCTCTACTTGGCGTGGCTGTGCTTATTACCTATTCCCCGCAGAATGGTGCAATTTTGCTGGTTATGGCATTTTTGATTAGCCCGATGGGGCTGCCGCTGGCTGCGATCTGGCTGCTGGGAAAGGTGCAGAGTTTGAAATTTGCGATACAGGATTGGGTGTATGGGTAAATGATGTGAATATAATTTGGAATGAAAAAGAAAGCAGGACAATGGGAGATGAGACCCAATGCCCTGCTTCTCTGTTTATTCGGAACGAAGACTGTAATATATTTTTTGATTGCGACTTTTAGGTTTATCGGGAATAGTTATTTCTAATTGCCCGGATGCTAAAAAGCGGATTGATATGTTTCAAAGTGAAGTTTCTTAAATCTTTGAAGCCGCAAAATACTGCAAGCTCTTTCTTGGATTTTGGTGTTGTGCAAAAAGCCAAAATCTGTTTGGACACCGTTGATAGTTCAATAACTTGGTGGGTAACTTGGTGGATAACTTGGTGGGTATCACCCTCTAAGTTGTAGTTTACATTTTTCAAGATGACTCTGAAATCTGTCGCTGTTGAGGAAAATTCGGGCTTATATGCCTCTGTGTATCCAGGCAGCTTTTCGGTTTCACTGACGATTTTGCGTAGGCCACTTCCACGGCGTTCCATGTACTTCATGCGGTGGAACAGGTCAGCAATCACAGGGTTTCGTCGCATCGAACGGATACTGTAAATATCGTATTCCTGAATTGAGCCGCCGCCAAACATACCGCCCGGAGATGTGATTTCCACCCGATCATCAAACATATCAATATGGATTTCGCTGCCAAGCACAATATAATCACGATGGATAAGCGCATTAACAAGAGCCTCTGTCACAGCTCGTTCAGCATAATCTGGCTTGTCTACACGATACTGTGCCTTTTTGACAAAACGGACTTTGGAATTATTGCGAATAAATTCACTGCCGCTGTTCAGTAGATAAATCAGATTTCCTTCGTATTCTTTATCGTCCAGTGCATCATCAAAGATAGAGCCTTTTTCCAAGCCATTCCACCGGGTACAGAACATACGGGAGTTATAAACTGTGTGCTGATCGGTCATGAGTTTTCCGGCATTGGTCAAGAGTCCATTTTTATCAGTCAAACCAAAGGAAACATAATCGGATGGCTCAAAGCGGAGACCGGTCCGTTCCAGATAGGTTGCTTCCAGAAGTGTGAAGCTGTAATCCTTTTTCACAGCTTCTGTTGTTAGGGTGTCAAAGGACTGATTGGTTCCCTTTAAGATCAGTTCATTTACAATGTAATCAGGGGCAATTACGCTTTCATTTCCAACACGGATATATGCTTCCATCACGCCGTCTGCCTTGTAATAATATGGGGTGCTACGGCCGGGAGAAACCTCCAGAGCTAATAGATTTTTACCATCTTCCTGTAATGGCTTTAAGATAAACTGAGGTAATGGTGTGATTCGTTCTTTAATTAAGCGGCTGATCGCCTCAGCATCCTTTTGAACATCAGACAAGCCGATAGGTTCCCGGTCATCAGAGACCCCGAAAAACAGAGTGCCGCCGATCCCATTGGAAAAGGCACTGACACTTTTTAACCAGCTTTTTGGCTTTTTTGTTTCGAGAGCAACTTTGAAATCACATTCCGTTGCTTCGGCAATGAGCTGTTCTATCATAGAAATCCCTCCTTTGAGGTTGTAGAAAGTTCTTTTTTATTATACCCAGCGGAGAAAGTTATTGCAACGATAGAAGCAAAGAGTTCAGCGAAAACAAAAATATTTATGAGAGGAGGGCCTTCTATTATGGCAACTACAAGAATCATGCCGCTTCATGTTGGCAAGGGTCGCACAGAGAGTCGGGCAATCAGTGACATCATCGACTATGTGGCCAATCCAAAGAAAACAGATAACGGCAGGCTCATTACCGGCTATGCGTGTGACAGCCGGACTGCGGATGCAGAGTTCCTTCTGGCAAAGCGGCAGTACATTGCCGCTACCGGACGAGTGCGTGGCACAGATGATGTGATTGCCTATCATGTGCGCCAGTCCTTCCGCCCTGGCGAGATTACCCCGGAAGAAGCTAACCGGCTGGGTGTAGAATTTGCAAGCGATTTACTAAAGGCAATCATGCCTTTGTGGTCTGCACTCACATAGACAAGTCGCACATTCATAATCACATTATCTGGTCATCGGTTAGCTTAGAATATGACCGGAAATTCCGAAACTTTTGGGGCAGTACCAAGGCGGTTCGCCGGTTAAGTGATACCATCTGCATTGAAAACGGATTGTCCATTGTGGAGGACCCAAACCCCCATGGAAAGAGCTATAACAAGTGGCTGGGCGAACAGGCAAAGCCCTCTCACCGAGAGCTGCTTCGTGTGGCGATTGACAACGCATTATCACAAAGTCCTGCTAATTTTGCGGAACTGCTGAAGCTGCTACAAGAGTCCGGCTGTGAGGTATCAAAACGAGGGAAATCATATCGCTTGAAGCTCCCCGGTTGGGAGAAAGCCGCCCGTATGGACAGCCTGGGCGAAGGATATGGATTGGAAGATTTTGCGGGCAGTTCTCTTAGGAAAAGAAAGCACATACCCCGCGAAAGAAAAAAACAGTCACACAGGCAGAGCCGCCGAAGGTCAATCTGCTGGTGGACATTCAGGCAAAATTGCAGGCTGGAAAAGGTGCTGGCTATGCTCGATGGGCTAAAGTTTTTAATCTGAAACAAATGGCGCAAACCATGAATTACCTGTCAGAGAACAATCTGCTGGAGTATATGGTTTTGGAAGAAAAGGCTACGGCTGCCACGGCACATCACAATGATCTTTCGGCGCAGATCAAAGCGGCTGAAAAGCGCATGGCGGAGATTGCTGTTCTGCGTACTCACATCGTAAATTATGCCAAGACCCGTGAGGTCTATGTGGCATATCGTAAGGCGGGATACTCTAAGAAATTCCGGGAGGAACATGAGGAAGAAATTCTGCTCCATCAGGCTGCTAAGAATGCCTTTGATGAGATGGGCGTCAAGAAGCTGCCCAAGGTCAAAGAGTTGCAGACAGAGTACGCGAAATTGCTGGAAGAAAAGAAAAAGACCTATGCCGAGTATCGGCATTCCGTGAGGAAATGCGGGAGCTTTTAACGGCAAAGGCCAATGTAGATCGGGTGCTGAAAATGGAGGTAGAACAGGATGTTGAAAAGAAAAAGACCACGGCCAGCGGTAAGCTGGTCCTGGTCAAAAGCGTTCGCAGAACGCGCAGCCACAGAATGAAATTCTGTGTTCAAAGGGGCTTGGGGGCGCTGCCCTCAACAAGCAAGCAGAGAGGAAAATCACAAAGGGATTTTCTCCTCTGCGGGCCTGTGTGTATTAACACAGGCATTGCTTGCCCCTTTCTTTGCAGAAATGAAAGGAGCCAGTGAGGAAACAGTCAAATTTCACTCACCGGCTCAATTCGTTTCAAATTTTCGGATAATTCTGTTAGTTCTTTCGCAGTCTCCTGTGTATGGTGCAAGAGGGTTTCACGCATTTCTGACGGACAGCTACAATAAAGCATCTTCATCTGATTGGCTCCCTCATCTTCTGGAGAAACATCTGGATTGATCAGAGTGTCCAGAGAGAGCGGAAGCACCTTTGCCAATGCCTTCAAAATCAAATAGGACGGATTGATTTGTCCCTTTTCAATGCTGGCGATCTGCTTGACAGATACATGGCTCAGATCGGAAAGCTCCTGCTGTGTCAGGTCTTTTTTCTTTCGGGCTTCCCGCATTTTTTTTTGCCCTAAGGCAGTCAAATCATCAATCGGCATAATCATTCACCTCAAATATATTTTATCGTGCTGATTTTCACAAGGGAATAACCTTATTATGCCGGTTAACAGGCTTGATTATACCGAAAATAGAGATGGGGGAATCACGGAAAATTCGATGTATTTATTTTAAAATATATTTGTGTTATTAAGCCGTATATGGGTAGTGTATTGTTATTGCAGATAAACTACTGTCGTGATATGATTATAAATATTTACTGCATAGAAAGAAGTGGTGTTTAATGACAAAACTCAACGAAGTATTCCTCCATGCAAAGCCAGTAGATTGCGACATTTGCATGGAGTAAGAATTGTCGCAAAATAAATTGCTGGCTTTGTTACTTGACGATTATCTCAAGGAGGAAGCCTGCATGAAATACATCAATGCGAAAGATATTCTTCCCAATGCACTGGTTAAGGAATTACAGAATTACATTCAGGGTGGTTATATCTATGTTCCAACTAATCCAATTGCATCAAAAGAGATGGGGAGAGATTTCTGGCTATCGACAAGAATTGCAACAACGAAACCAACAGATTATAGAGGAATTCCAAAAAGGGATCCTCTGTTGAAAAATTATCTGAAAAGTATTTCCTGTCTGTATATGCCATTCGTAAAATTATTTATCAGAAATAAATTTGCAGGGGGTGAATTGCCCCCTGCTTTTTGTTATACAGAAATTGATTCGGTACCGTTTAGTAGATAGAAAACAGATTGATTTGACAGTATAATATGAAAAAATAAACCATAAGAAAGGAAATGACTATGTGTACTCGATTTGTTTACCGCGGTGATAACATAATTACCGGTTTTAATTTTGATATTGACATTGTGGAGTGGAATCACAAAGTAATAAATACAAAAGATTGTTTTTATATTGGAATCATGCGACCTGATGGAATGAGACATTCTTATCATGGTGTAAATCGTAATGGAAATGTTGGAACATTGTTATATGTTCATGGGAAATTTGAGTGGAACTTATCAAGATTCAAAAGACTGTATAACAATTGCAGACCTAGTGGAGAAGTTTATTCAGGCAGAAGTCAGTTTTGACGATGTACTGCAAATTCTAAAAGAAAGAAAAATAGTTTATGCAGCTGATGCTACTATGCAGGCCATGTTATCCGACAAACATGGTCGTACACTGGTTGTTGAGCCTGGGATTGGATGGAGGGAAGATGAGGGAAGATACTCATTGATTACAAATTATTCAATACTGGCTCCCGAAAGCACAAGGCCGTTTGTTATGCCAGAAGATGACCGATATGAAAAGGCTTCTAAAATGCTAAATATATATGGGAATCATTTTACTGTTAATAATGCGTTTTCTATTCTTCAAGCTGTTTGTCAAGAAGGGATCTGGGCAACAAGAGTTTCTTTTGTTTACTCGGCAGAGGAAAATGCGGTTTATTATGTTCAGAATAATAATTTTTCACAGATTGGAAAGTATGAGTTTTAGAATTTATAGGAGCATGAAAAATTATAGAATTAAAGACAATTTATCTGTGTACAAATGGTTGCTGGACAGTTTATTTAAAAAGCGATGTAAAAATTAATCAATTTTCAAGATTTGATGATGATATATTTACAGCTATTGAGAATAAAATGGTGAAAAACTAGAAATATATTTCAGATATCCATTGTGAAGAATTAAAGAACTAAAAAATATCTTTTATTCTGCCGGACGACGGCAAAAGAAAAAAAGCCGTCGTACAGCAGACACATTTCCACGCGCCTATGAAGCGGCGGCTTTGAGAAAAATCAGAGCCGCCGTTTCTTTTTGCTTTTCCGACGATGCTCATGCGATCAGGAGGGCGGTATTTAGAGGATACCGCCATGTCAATTTTCGTCATTCACAGCACCCATGAGCTGCACCAATTAAAAAAAGTCTTGCCCCTCCTCCGGGGAGGTATGACTTCCTATCGGCATTATCATTCCAACTAAAGCAGAAGAATCATAGTCATTTTTGTTGCGCCAGTTTCCCATTGCGGGGAGCTGGCGCTTTTTATTGTCGATTTTTCGGGAAAGCTCCCGAAGTATGTCGATGCCGATCCCCGCCTCCTTTCGATTCACTCGTCAATCGCCCGTGAATTGAAATGGAGGTACATAATGGAGAAAGTCAATCTTAGGGACTTATATCCCGATGTTTATAAAACAGATCACTTCGTAGAAGTAGCAGAAGATGTGCTGGAGACAATCCGTGCTGCTGAGCGTGCAGAAGCCGCCTATGACCGGAGGATGTATCGCTATAAGGCGCACTACTCCCTGGACTGCGACAACGGCATTGAAAATGCGATCCTGCTGAAGCCCCAGACACCGGAAATGCTCCTGGAGGAAAAGCAGCTGCGGGAGCAGCTCTATGCCGCTGTGATGGCTCTGCCGGAGAAGCAGGCTAAGCGGATCTATGCCCGGTATTACCTGGGTATGCGTGTGAGCGAGATCGCCGCAGCGGAGGGTGTAGACCCAAGCCGTATCCGTGACAGTATCCGGCGCGGTCTGAAGCAGCTGGCAAAGTATTTTTAGGATAGAATAAGCAAAGGGCGCAAGGTATCAAAGTGCTTCTGGCACAGGGCCTTGCGCCCCATCTATTGCAGTAGCTTTAGAGGAGTATTTCGCAGAGTTGTCTTTGGATGCAAAAAGAAGCAGGAGACCTTTTCAGATTTCCGGCTTCTTTTGTGCTAGTGATAAATATCCAAAATGCTTTTGACTTAACTCAAATGGGCTTTTGGGATTGTATCTGTAGAGTCAAAAGTCAAGATGATTTTACATCCACAGTTAATCTTACTGTCAATGGTCATAGTCCCTTCATGTGCCGCTACAATTTGTCGAACCAAAACAAGCCCCAGCCCATGTCGAAGATCTAAGCGCTCATCTGTGCTTTCTAAATAATGAGGTTTTTCTTTTAGTTCTTGTAGTTTTTCTTCGGAGAGTCCTATACCATCGTCTTGCACAATAAGCTGAATGGTATTTTCCATCCGTCTTAAAGATAACAGAATCCTACATCCCAGCGGGTTGTGCTTTATACTATTTTGAACAAGATTATTCACGGCTCGTGAAATCAATCTGGCATCACATTCTAACATAGTGTTTTCAGCGTCAGTAGCAATTTCAATTCCAATATTATAGCTATCGGAAATTCCCATGTTCAATAGGTCTGCTACATAGGATCGCAGCAATTTGGATAAGCGAACCATCTCTTTGTGAAGCGGCTGCATTTCATATTCCAACTGTGAGACTAAATTCAAATCCTGCACCAGTTCTTTGATTCTTACGCTTTGCTTCCGTACTATTTCAGCCTGTTCTTGGATGGTCTTGCTGGTAGATTCATTTTCCGCAATGCGGCCCGCATACCCCATAATCATGGAGAGCGGTGTGCGGATGTCATGGGAAACGCCGCTGATCCAGTTCGCCCGTGCTTCATTTTGCCGATTCAAAATGGAAGAAGCTTTGTTTACGCTGCTTGCAATATCCGACAGTTCTCCGCTGATATGAAGTGAGACTGGCTTTCCATCTGCCAGAGTTTCCACGGCAGATACGATCGGTTCGGTATTACGGATGATTTTGCGTTTGGAGAAATAATAGGCACAAAAGAGGCACAGTACATCCAATCCCAACATTCCAAGCACAAAGACGGGGAGCCGTCGAAGTGCTGAAATGGAATAGTAATTGCTGGTGAGTTTTGTATAGCTGTCTTTTGGATAACCCAATACCAACAGTCCATCATCGGTGTTCCAGACAAAAACCGGATAATCTTCAATATATCCTTTTGAAAACAATGCGACATCTTGAATAGTGTAACTTTTTGGCACTTCATCGGGCAAATCAACCGACCAATAACACTGCCCATCAGCGTTTAAGTAGATTGCCCAAATATGATTCTGCCGGAGCTTTTGCGCTGCGTCATCTGATAATCGTTCTGGTGTGGCGGCAGCAGCGGTCATTTCCAACATGGGGTGCGGGATGAAGTTCCATAATCCTCGGTCACAACCTTTTTGAAATGTCAGGCCGAATACCACTGCGTTAAGAAACAGTAGTATCAGAATAAAAGTAGCGAAAGATATAAGATGTTTTGATATATAATGTGCAAATGATCTCATGGCATTACTTCCTTGCTATCAGCTTATAGCCCAAACCTTTAATAGTTATCAGGGATACAGGTTTTGATGGATCGGTTTCAATCTTTTCCCGGACACGCCGCACATGAGCATTGAGGCTGTTTTCGTAGCCGAATGGGTTATCCCCCCACAAGGCTTCGCAAAGCGCATCTACGGTAACGATCTTTCCCGCATTGCGGGCAAGCGTTTCAAGCAGGGCGTGTTCTTTGGCCGTTAGGGAAATAACCTCGTTGTCCTTATAGACTTCAGCCCGGCTGAAATCAATCTTACACCCATCTAATACAAACAGTGGGGGAATCCTCTTTATAGGTTCGCCGGAGTACCGCATAGATACGCAGTAGTAATTCCTGTGGCATAAAGGGCTTTGAAATGTAATCGTCTGCACCAAGCCCCAACCCCGATAATTTGTCTGTTGCCTCGTCCTTTGCTGTTAAGAAAATGACCGGCACATTAGTAAAGGTGCGGAGCTGCTGCATCAAAGAAAAGCCGTCCCCATCTGGCAGCAAGACATCCAAAACAATTAAATCAGGAGTTTCCTCTTTTGCGGTCAAAATAGCTTTTTTGACCGACATAGCAGTAAGGACAGTTTCAAATCCTGCATCTTTCAATATATCTGATACCATCTTCAATAGTTCCTGTTCGTCATCTACCAACAGGAGCCTTTTACTATGTAAAAAAGAATTATCCATAGCATCCTCTCCAATCTGATTTTCTTTTGTTTCTATTATATCATAGGCTGTCCATTCTGCGATCTTGTCCCTTAAAAAGTAAGGTAAAAGTAAGGACGGGAGAATGTAGATGTCAGGTTGAAGCTGTACCATAAAAGCATCGAAAGGAGATGTTTCTATGGACTATATCATCACAACGGAACAGTTGACAAAGAAGTACAAAAATTTCATCTCGGTCAACAATGCTTCGCTTCATATTCGCAAAGGGCAGCATTTATGGTTTTCTCGGTCCCAACGGTGCGGGGAAATCTACGACCATGAAAATGTTGCTGGGCCTGACCGCGCCGACAAAGGGCAGCTTTACTATTGATGGGAAGCAGTTCCCGAATGATCGGATTGCCATTCTCAAAGAGATCGGCTCTTTCATCGAAGCGCCGTCTTTCTACGCAAACCTGACCGGGCGGGAAAATCTTGATATTATCCGCCGCATTTTGGGACTGCCGAAAGCCGATGTGGAAGATGCTCTGGAACTGGTAGGGCTGACTGAGTTTGGCGACCGGCTGGCAAAAAAGTATTCGCTGGGAATGAAGCAACGCTTGGGCCTTGCTGGGGCACTGCTGGGGCGTCCGCCTATTTTGATCCTGGACGAACCCACCAATGGACTTGACCCGTCCGGCATTCACGAGATCCGTAATCTAGTGAAATCGTTGCCCGACCTTTACGATTGCACGGTGCTAATTTCGTCCCATATGTTGTCTGAAATCGAATTGATCGCGGATGACATCGGAATTCTCAACCATGGGCGGTTGCTGTTTGAAGGTAGCATGAACAATCTACGCCAATACGCCTTGCAATCAGGCTTTGCTGCGGACAATCTGGAGGATGTGTTCCTTTCTATGGTCGAGAAAGACAACATGGACATAAAGCAGAGGGCAAAATGATGAAAAAACGCTGGCAATCGAACTTCGGAAAGAAAAAAAGCGAACCGGCGTGATTCCCGTGCTGCTGGCCGTTGGTGTCTTGGGAGCTGCCTACGCATTTGTGAACTTCCTCGTGAGGAAAGACACGCTTCTGAATCTGCCGTTGGCTCCGATGGATGTCTTGCTGACCCAGCTCTACGGTATGATTATGGTGCTGAACCTGTTCGGCATCGTGGTTGCTACCTGCATGATCTATAACATGGAGTTCAAGGGAAGCGCTGTAAAGAAGATGTATATGCTTCCCATCAGCGTTCCAGCCATATATCTGTGCAAATTCCTAATTCTGACGGTCATGTTTTTGGTTGCAATCGTACTGCAAAACTTGACACTTGCACAAATTGGTATGACGGACTTGCCGGACGGGGCGTTTGAGATGGGTACGCTGGTAGGCTTTGCCGGATACTCTTTTCTCACATGGTTTTGGAGGAAAAACAGTTTCAGGAGCAGGTCTATGCTACTGTGATGAAGCTGCCGGAGAAACAGGCAAAGAGGATTTATGCCAGATACTACCTGGGAATGACGGTAAATGAAATTGCTGAAGTGGAAGGTGTAGACCAAAGCCGTGTCCGAGACAGCATCCGGCGTGGTTTAAAGCAGCTTGTAAAATATTTTTGATAAAATTTCATTTGATGCGCCTGTTTTTTGCCTTTTTTGTCAGTGTTAATAAGAAGGACAAGTTTTCCTCCTTCATCAAGTACATTGACAATCGAATAGACAGCACAACAGGTACATAACCCATGTACGAGCGAATATGAAACGCCGCGAAGATGGAGCAGTCAGGGAGGTGATGAAAAGACTTCTTCGGAGCGATCTACGATTTCATAAAACGGATTGTGGCAGATCCGGCGCGATGACTGCATGGGGGCTTAAAGATACTTCCTCACGGCCCGCCAAAGACTTGGGGGGAACCCTGCGGCACACGATACGAACGATGCTGCGGAGTTATGACAGCCGCGCCAGCGGAGACCTGTTGTGTTCCCATCGTCAGGGGGCGTGGCAAATGTGACGAGTAATCCGAACAGAATAACAGTAGCCGCACCAGGTTTTTTATCCGAAGATTTCTTTCAGACTGGTGCGGCTGTTTAAGTATTAAGATATTAAGGAGGCGAGAGTGATGTTTGAAAAATTCCATCGAGGTGACATATATTCGGCTGATTTAAGCCCTGGTATCGGCTCCGAACAAAGTGGCTCTCGTCCTGTACTCATTCTTCAAAACAATGTGGGAAATTGTTTCAGTCCTACGATTATTATTGCAGCAATTACCAGTGTAAGCAAAAAAAGCAGAAAGTTCCCCACGCATTACCACTTAAATGACAGATGCGGTTTGGTGAAACCATCTGTTGTTATGCTGGAACAGATCAGAACAATCGACAAGTCGAGGTTAAAAAACTATATTGGTCATCTAAACAAGGATGACATGGAAAATATAAACAAGACGCTCTTGTGCAGTCTGGGGATTACATAAAAGTGCCGAAAGGCCGTATTATTTTCAGGCTGTGCAAGTAGAGTTATAATTTCGTTAGGAATTGCGGAGGTGATTCTGAATGGAGAATATCCAGAATAAAAAGCGCATTGATTCCTTCAGATGAAATCCGGTCAGAAGAACTTCTGGCGGAACAAAAATTTGAAGCGTTTATCACTTCGCTGGCACATATCATCGAGAAATATGGTATGAGAGTGCTGGGCGAGGTTGACGGAGCTGCGTGAGAATCGCAGCTTTACATAGGATATTTTCCAAAAGTAAATTTTGGAGGTATGAATTATGAATCGATATGGAAAACGCTGTGTTTTGTATCCGAGGGTCAGCACAGAGATGCAAGTGGACGGATACAGCCTGGAAGGTCAAAAAAATATGCTGACACGATTTGCGGATCGTGAGGAAATGATCGTTGTTGATACTTATGAAGATGCCGGTAAATCCGGTAAATCCATTGAGGGACGGCCTGCCTTTCAAAAAATGCTCAGAGATATTGAGGATGGCTTGGACATTGACTATATTTTAGTGTATAAGCTGTCACGGTTTGGCCGTAATGCAGCAGATATACTTAACTCTTTGGAGTTGGTTCAATCTTATGGTGTAAATCTGATTTGCATAGAAGAAGGGATTGATTCCTCTCAGACAAGCGGAAAACTTTTGATTTCTGTACTATCTGCTGTGGCTGAGATTGAGCGTGAGAATATTATCGAGCAGACGATGAACGGGCGGCGCGAAAAGGCACGGCAAGGTGGATGGAATGGTGGCTTTGCTCCCTACGGGTATACACTGGAAGATAACAAGCTGATGATTGAAGAAACAGAGGCTGTGGCAATACGGAAGATTTTTGAATTATATACTTCATCGGAAATCGGTTTGGGTGGTATTGCGAATCAGTTGAACTTACAAGGTATACGGAAAATTCCGAGGCAGAATGGCACATTAGAGGATTGGACAGGACATTTTATTAAACTGATATTGGATAACCCGGTTTATTGCGGTAAAATTGCCTATGGACGGAGAACGAAGGAAAAAGTCAAAGGCACAAAAAACGATTACCAGATGAAAAGAAATGACGATTACATTCTGACAGAGGGACAGCATAAAGGAATCGTTAGTGAGGAGGTATGGGAAAAGGCTCATGCCAAGCGTCTTAGAACCGGAGTAAAGCAACCGTCAAAAATTGGGCGGGATCGAGTTCATTTGTTATCAGGTCTGCTGAAATGCCCGGTTTGTGGAAGTCCCATGTATACGAATAAACACGCATGGACAAATAAAGATGGCACTTACAAAGAAATTTACTATTATGTATGTAGTCGGAATAGAATGGTCAGGGGTAAGCATTGTGAATATAAGGCAATGCTGAAAAAGACCGATATTGAACCGATGGTCATTGAGGCAATTCGTGAGATCGTAAGGAATGAGGAATATGCCCAGGCCATTAAAAAACGGATTGGCGTTCAGATTGACACGAAAGCAGTGGATAAAGAACTGGAGGGCTATCAGGCAAAGCTGAAGGAAGTTGATCTGAATAAAACAAGATTGGAACGGGAAATTGACAGTCTCCCTGCTGATGCAAAATACCGGGAACGAAAGCTCCATGATATGACCTTGCGGTTAGATTCCCTATATGATGTCATTGTTGAGCTGGAGGAAAAAATCGAAGATGCCAGACTTCGGCGAGATGCAATTAAGCAACAGGCAATTACTCTTGAGAATATTTACAAAATCATGGTGAATTTCGACTGCGTTTATAATATAATAAATGACGAAGAAAAGAGAAATGTGGTCACAGCCTTGATTAAGGAAATTGAAATTTACAGAAATGACGAGTCTGAATATCCGCTAAAGCGGATTGGCCTGAATTTTCCGGTGTTCAAGGATGGCGGGGAAGTTACGGAACTTTTGTGGGACAAAGGGAATACCGTTGAGACGGTAGTATTGATGTCACGGAGTTAATAATTATGATATTTGAATTAAATGAGTTCCATAGAAATATAAACAGCAATGAATTGATAGAGGATTTACGGCATGTTGCAGAGTTTTTAAATCAAGATACTGTCACTATTGATGATTATAATCAACATGGCCGTTTTCATACTACAACACTTACACGAAGATTTGGTTCATGGTTCAACTGTTTATCTCGAGCGGGTTTAAAACCATCAAGATCAAAAATCGGTATTTCAGATGAAGAATTATTTGAAGAAATAGAAAATATATGGATTAGATTGGGAAAGCAGCCAACATATTCACAAATGCGTGATCTTTCGAAATATTCAGTCGGTACCTACGAAAAACATTTCGGTGGATGGCGCAATACATTAGTAGCCTTTGTAAAATATATAAACGAAAATGATTTCGTAGATAATCCAATAAAAGAAAATATTAAAGGCGAAGGTTCTACTCATAGATCCTCTCGAAATATAAATTTGAGAACCAGATTTATTGTCTTGCAGCGGGACAAATTTAAATGCTGTGCCTGCGGGGCCTCCCCCCGCAAAAGACCCATCCGTTGAACTTTGTGTAGACCACATCATCCCATGGTCAAAAGGCGGCGAAACAGTAATTGAAAACCTACAAACCCTATGTTCGAAATGCAATCTTGGAAAAGTGATTTGATACTGGATTGATATGTTTCCACGAACTATTGATATTAGCTGAGACAGAAGCGGTCAGTCGATTTCTTCCCGAGAATGAACGAGGGTCAGGTGACATCAATGCTGTTTCCTCGACCCACGTGGAGTGCGTACTTCAAATGACCCGTAAAAGTAATTGATTCCTTCTTATTGCACAGGGCGTGCATGGCTATGTACAGAATGTCCCCCCTATTACTCCCTTTTTGTTCAAATTCTGTTCCGAAGTCGTTCACGATTTAACCATAAATACATGCGATAATAATTGACATATTACAAAACGGTGTATCCGCTAACAACGCAACGGCCTGCTTTTTGGCTTTTTGGGGTACACCTGTATTCAAAAAAAGGATGGCGTGTTTAAGATGAAGGCATGGTTCCAGCGTTTTATGTCCGGGCGGTACGGCAGTGATACTTTTGGCAACTTTTTGTGCGTAACGGCGCTGGTCTGCCTGGTAATTGGGCTGTTTATGGGCATCTTTTATTATATCGGGCTTCTGCTGCTGCTTTATGCGTACTTCCGCATGCTCAGCCGCAACGTACACAAGCGCTATGCAGAAAACATTGCCTTTATGCAGAAAACCGCTGGTGTGCGCGCCAAGTTCGGCCAGCTGCAGCAGCGGTTTGCCCTGCGCAAAACCTACCGCTATTTTTCCTGCCCGCACTGCCGCCAACAGGTACGCGTGCCCAAGGGCCGCGGCAAAATTTCCATCACCTGTCCCAAATGCGGCACCCAGTTCATTAAAAAGCTAAAGGCAGCACCGCACAATTCCCGCCTTACGGCTTAAGCACCGCTCCGACGGCTGCGGCACAGCATCTGCGTTGCCAAAATGCTCGATAATGTCGGGTTGCGGTACCCGCATCGTGCTTCGGGGGCAAAAGCCCCTCGCACTCTGCGACCGCTGCCCCTGCTTCGGTTCGCTGTTTCCGCCACTGGCGGCGCTCACCTTTGCAGCATCCAGTATTATCTGCGCTTTTGGCTTAGCATCTGCCGTACCTCGCTCGCCGTATCGGCACTTAGAATTATGCGGTATTGCCCTAAAGGTTTTCCCTTCACTTCGATGAAACGTTGACGCTGCGTGTTTGGATATGTTACCATTTATCAGAAAGATTTAGACAATGCCGCAATGGACTGCTACCAGGCGTACTATTGCGGGCTTTGCCAATCTTTGGGCCGCAAATACGGCACGGCGGCGCGCATGGCGCTGAGCTATGACATGACCTTTGCCGCGCTGTTGCTGACCGCCCTGTATGACCCGCCCACACAGACTTCGCAGGGGCGGTGCGCGCCGCATCCGCTGCGCACCCGGCCGCGGGCCGTGAACGAATTCACCGATTACGCTGCGGACATGACGGTGGTACTGGCCTATTACAATTATCTGGATGACTGGCAGGACGACCACAAACGCAGCCGCCTGCGGCTGGCAAAGCAGCTTGAGCCGCATCTAGAAAACATCCGCCGCCAGTGGCCGCGCCAGTGCGAGGCCATCCACACCAAGCTGGATGAGCTGAACCGCCTGGAAAGCGCCAACAGCACCGACCTGATGCCCTTTGCAATGCCTTTGGCGCATTGCTGGGCGCGGTGTTCAGCCCGCGGGAGGATTTCTGGTCCCCTGCCCTGACGCAGATGGGCCGCGGGTTGGGCGGGTTCATCTATTTGATGGATGCCTATGACGATTTAAAAATACCCGGCACGGCAGTTTTAATGCACTGGCCGCCACCAAACAGGCGTTTGGCAGCGACAGCGCCGGGTTTGAAAGCGCGCTGCCACGAGCTGCTGACCCAGCAGATGGCCCTTTGCGCCCAGAACTTTGAACTGTTGCCGATTTTGAAAGATACCCCCGAAGGTCAGCTTTTGCACAACACGATTTACGCGGGGGTGTGGAGCAAGTACGCGCTGGTGAAAGCCACACGCACACCACGGAAGGGGAAACAAAACGAATGAACGATCCGTACAGTGTTCTTGGCATTACGCCGGGCGCCGATGAGGAAACCATTAAAAAAGCATACCGCCAAAAGTGCAAGCAATACCACCCAGATTTACACCCGGACGACCCCACCTGCGAGGACAAGTTCAAAGATGTACAGGCCGCTTACAGCGAGGTCATGCGGATGCGTTCCGGCGGCGGGCCCAGTGCATCCGGCAGCGGCTCTTCCAGCTATTATGGGCAGCGCAGCAGCGGCAGCAGCCAACAGCAGTACCAGGATCCGTTTGGCTTTGGGTTCGGGTTTGACCCCTTTGGCTTTGGCGGCACCTATGGCGGGGCCAGCAGCAGCTATGACCGCCGGGAATCGCCGGAGATGCAGGCCGCCAACAACTATATCCGCAACGGGTACTATGCAGAAGCGATGAATGTTCTGGAAGGCATTGCCCCCGCTGACCGGGCCGCCCGCTGGCATTATTATGCCGCGCTGGCAAGTTCCGGCCTGGGTAACAACATCCGCGCCCAGAACGAAGCCCGCACCGCTGTGGACATGGAGCCCGGCAATTACGAGTACCAGAACCTTTTTGGACCGGCTGCAGAACCCCGGACGGGCGTACTCCACTTATCAGCAGGCATACACCCAGCCCGGCAGCCGCCAGCACGGCATGAACTTTTGTTTGCAGGCCTGGCTGTACCTGATGCTTTGCAACCTGTGCAGCATTTGCTGCTGCGGTGGGCGCGGTGGATTTTATATTTGCTGAGCAGGGGTTGAAAGTGATTTTTAGCGTTGAATCAATATAAAAGCGAACGCATGTGGTTACCCGTTGGGGCCGCATGCGTTCGTTTTGGTTTTGGGTGCTATTTTATTATATGAATCGCGGGGAGATCGTAAATGCGCTAGCGGGTACATATCATGAATGGTGATTACCTCACGGCACGGACGTTTTCATAGGTTTACTCCATAAAAATAACCGCCCCCGGCCAGTTTCCCGGCGGGGGGCGGTGTGCTTGTTAATTCAAACCCTGTTCAGGCAAAAATCAGACCTGGTAATCCACGGTGATGTTGCTGCTGGTGGTGGGCTTGGTGGCATCGTCAGAGGTGTTATCCACCTTGATTTCGCCGTTGCGGATTTTCTCCAGAACGGTGTTGTACTCGTCCATGGTGAAAGTGCTGAAGTTCCAGCTTGCTTCGTCGGTGGGCAGGCCAACATAGTCGCCCTCTTCCAGGCCAAAGTTGCCGTTGGTGCCAGCGATGGTGCTCCAGTCGCCTGCATTGACGGTATCCAGGCCATTCTTAACGGCAGCGCCCAGACCCTTCATGGCGGAGGTAACAAACGGGTTTGCCTTGTACTTGCCGGACTCAACACCCTCAACGCCCAGGTAGTTCTGGTCAACGTCAACGCCGATCAGCTTGCCGTCATGCTTGTCAGCAGCTTCAGCAGCAGAAGTCCAGATGCCGCCGCCGCAGGCGAACACAACTTCGGTGCCGCCATCGTACCAGCCGTCCATCTTAGCGGTGATCTTCTCATCGCCATAGAACTGACCGCCGTAGTAGTAGTTCATCTGAACGTTAATGCCCAGCTCCTGTGCTGCAGCATCAGCGCCCTGAACATAGCCGTAACCATAGCGGATAACGGCGGGCACCGCCATGCCGCCCAGGAAGCCCAGCTTGGTGAAGCCGTCCTTGACAGCTGCATAGCCAGCCAAGTAGCCGGCTTCTTCTTCCTTAAAGGTCACGCAGAACACGTTTTCGGGGATGGTGCCGTCCTCAGAGTTGATATCAAAGCCGTTCACATCAACTGCGATGAAGTGAACATCAGGATACTCGGTGGCAGCCCAAGCCAGAGCAGGACCATACAGGTAACCAACGCATACGATGGTGTTTGCGCCATCGGCGACAGCCTGACGGATCAGGGTCTCGCGGTCTTCATCGCTGGCGTCCTCGCCGGAAGGCAGGTAGTAGTTGTACTCGATGCCGCTCTCATCGCCGTAGCCCTTAACAGCTTCCCAGCAGCCCTGGTTGAAGCTTTCATCGTCCAGGGTGCCAACATCGCAGCACTGGGCAATGCCGGTGATGTTGGCAGAACCGGTTGCTTCAGCAGTAGCAGCGGAATCGCTGGTAGCCTCGGTAGAAGCAGCAGCGCTGGAAGAAGTGGTGCTGCTGGCAGAGCTGCCGCAAGCAGCCAAAGAGAGTGCCATGCAGGCAGCCATGGTCAAAGCAAGATACTTTTTCATGTGTGATCTCCTTATTTTTTTATCAGGGGCGCATGGTTTGCATCCCCTCGTATACATCTTATTATACCGTCTGGCAGTGCTTTTTTCAATGTGTAAAGCATTACAAAAAGCATGACAATGCCCTTTGGTTCCTGTTACTGGTTCGGCTGATCCACCGTCACATTCTGGGTCTGCGGCATTGCCGTGGTATCAGAATAGCGTTCCACCTTTACAGTGCCTGCTGCCATACTCTGGTACAGCTCACGATATTCTTCGCCGGTAAAGGTCTTCAGCCGCCATTCCTGCGTGGCAAGGCCCACGGCATCCACTTCGGTGCCAAGGGTCTCGGTCTGGCCGCTGTGGTCCTGGTCCCAGTTGTTCTGCGTGCCGAACAGGTACAGCTCATTCTGCACCACGGTGCTGTAGCAGTTCACAGCGCTGGTTATCACCGAGCTGCTTTCTGCTCGGCGCAGTCCCAGCCGGTGGCGATCACTTCGCGACCGCTTTTTCTCTGCGGCCTGTATGCAGCTGTCCGCCAGTTCCGGCGTGGCCGCCATAACCACCTGGAAGCCCTCGTTATACCAGCCGCAGACATAATCCGTCAGGTCATCATCGCTGGCCGTCATGCTGCTGTACCAGATGCGGATATACACCTGCACGCCCATGCTGTCGGCTGCGGCTTCCGCCCCCTGCACAAAGCCGGTGGCGTAACGCACGGTGCTGGGCAGCGGCTCGCCGCCAAGCACCGCCATGCTGGTGTTGCCCTCCCGCACGGCGGCATACCCGGCCAGGTAAGCAGCCTGTTCTTCACGGAAGAGAACGCAGTGCACGTTGGCGGATGTGCGGTAGTCGGTGTAATCCTCGGAATGCGGCTCATCCCCAATCATCAGGTAGTTGACTGTGGGGTAGTTATCCTGGATGTCATACAGGGCGGCGGCCATCTCGCTGCCATAACACACCACCAGTCTCGCACCGCTTTGGGCGGCGCTGTTCAGGGCTGCTTTGGCGGCATCCAGGCTGGTATCTGCCGCAGTAAACTGCTGTGCGGTATAATTAAAATTGCTGCAAAACGTCTGCACGCCGTGCCATACAGCCGCACCGGCACCGATATCCGTTCCCTCGGCACCAACTGCCAGCGCGATTGCGGCTCCAGCGCCGTCCAGCGGCTGGTTCACTTTTTCTGCCGTAAGTTCATACAAGGCATCGTCCGTCAGCACCTGTTCCTGATCCTGTGCAGCAGGTTCAGAGGAAGCGCTGCTGCCGCAGCCCGCCAGCGCCAGCCCAAAGGCCAACGCCAACAACAGGCAAAGCAGCCGCCGGGCTGCAAAACGTTTGTTCTGGGGTAAAGACATGGGTGGAATAATCTCCTTTTATTGGGGTAAATGAGCCGCCTTAATCGGCCCCCGGCTCGATTTCAAGATTGGTCGGGCCAAAGCCGTAGGGCAGCAGGTCGCCCAGGGTCGTTTCGATGTAATCATCCTCGCTTTTGGCCATCAGCACCCGCAGCCTGGGGCCGCAGAATTCATACAGAGCCTGGCGGCAGACGCCGCACGGACCGGTGACAAGGGTGTTCTTTTTTGCCGTCCAGGCTGCCCACAATGGCAATATCAGTAAACTCGGTCACGCCCTCGCTGACTGCCTTGAACAGCGCAGTGCGCTCGGCACAGTTGGTGGGGGTATAGCCGGCGTTTTCGATGTTGCAGCCGGTATATACCATTCCGTTTTTGGCCAGCAGCGCCGCACCCACCTTAAAGTGTGAATACGGCGTGTAGGCAAAGCTGCGCGCCTTGAACGCTGCGCGGATCAGTTCCGCATCCGTCGGCTTCATTCCAGCACCGCCCCCAGTGCAACCTTCATCATGGCGGTAAAGCTGGTCTGGCGCTCTTCTGCCGTGGTGATTTCGGGGCTGACGAAGCTGTCCGAGATCGTCAGGATACAGGCAGCATGTTTGCCCAGCACCTTGGCGTTGTGGAACAGCGCAAAGCTCTCCATCTCAACAGCCAGGCAACCTTTTTCGTCGCGCAGAACTTCCCAGTAGGTGGGGCGTGCGCCGCTATCCTCGCGGTAGAACACATCGGAGGAATGGATGGTGCCTTCAATCAGGGGAATGCCCTGCTTTTTGGCGGAAGCACGCAGCGCGTTGTTCAGTTCCTTGCTGGGCATCTGGATGTCGTCGGTATCGCCGGACTGGGTCACGGCATAGTTGCTTTCAGAGTAAGCGCCGGTAGCCAGAACCACATCAAAGACCTTGGCTTTTTCGGTATAAGAACCGGCAGAGCCAATGCGGATGATGTTCTCTACCCCATACTGGCTGTACAGCTCATAGGTGAGTAGATGCCGATGGACGGCATGCCCATGCCGCTGCCCATCACGCTGACAGGTTGGCCCCTGGTAGGTACCGGTATAACCCAGCATGCCGCGCACATCGGTAACAAGGCGCGGGTTTTCCAAAAAGGTTTCGGCAATAAATTTGGCGCGCAGGGGGTCGCCGGGCATCAGCACGGTTTTGGCAAAATCGCCGGGGTTGGCGCGGTTGTGTGGGGTAGACATATCAGATACGCTCCTTTATGTTGGATTTTTGCGGCCGGTTGGCCAGCCGCTGTGTTCCATGGTTTGTTTTGCGGCCCATTCCATTTGGGCAGATATATATTTAGTATACCACATTTTTCCGTTTTGTGGTAAACTTAGTATGAATTCACCACAAAGTTTTTCGGGGGTGTTGTTAATGCAGCTGCCTGAGCACTGCACCTTATGCCCGCGGCGCTGCGGGGCCAACCGCGCGGCGGGCCGCACCGGCTATTGCGGCGCGGGGGATACCCTGCTGGCCGCCCGCGCCGCCCTGCACCATTGGGAGGAGCCCTGCCTGAGCGGGGACCCCAACGCCGCGACCGGCAGCGGCACGGTATTTTTTACCGGCTGCACCCTGCAATGCTGCTACTGCCAGAATTACAAGATCAGCCAGCAGGGCCTTGGCAAGCCGCTGACGGCGGAGCGCCTGGCTGAAATTTTTATGGAATTGCAGCAAAAAGGCGCCAAAAACCTGAACCTTGTCACCGCAACGCAATGGCTGCCGTGGGTGACGCAGGCGCTGGATGCCGCCCGCCGCAATGGGTTGACCCTGCCGGTGGCCTATAACACCGGCGGGTACGAAACCGTGGAAACCGTAAAGGCTCTGGCCGGGTATGTGGACATCTGGCTGGCGGATTACAAATATGCCAGCCCTGCCCTGGCGAAAGAGCTTTCCGCCGCGCAGGATTACCCACAGGTGGCGCACGCCGCCATCCGCCAAATGCTGTTGCAGACCGGTGCCCCAGTGTACGATGCCGACGGCTACCTGCAAAAAGGCGTGATTGTGCGCCACCTTGCCCTGCCCGGCCACAGTGATGACAGCCTTGCCGTTTTGCAGTGCCTGGCCGACCTGCGGCAGGAAACCGGCGTGTCGTTTGTGCCCAGCCTGATGAGCCAGTTCACCCCGTTTTACCGCGCCGCGGAGCACGGTTTGGGGCGGCGCATTACTACCTACGAATACCGCAAAGTGGTTGACCGCGCCATCGCCCTTGGCCTGACGGACGGCTACATGCAGGAAAAAAGCAGTGCCCGCGAGGAATACACCCCGCCGTTTGACCTGGAAGGGGTCTGATGCGGTGGCTGCGCAAGGAGGTCTTGTGTGAACATCTTCTCTTTTGTCTATCTGGCGGTGTTCCTGCTGGCAGGCTTTTGCATTGCACGCAGGGCGCTGCCGCAGGCGGGGCTTTCGGTCAGCATTCCGCTGGGGTGCGGGTTCGGGGTCTCACTGCTGGCATTTGTTCCGGCCTGTTTTGCGGTGGTACTGGGTTTCCGGCTGCCTGCCCTTTTGTTGGCCGCAGCTGTTGTGGCCGCGCTGGCCGTTTGGTTGGCGCGGCACGGCACGCTGTTCACCCGTGTACCGGATCCGGACGCCGCCGCTCTGTGGGCCTGTGTGCTGCCCTTGGCTGTTGTTACCCTGTACCTGCTGCACACCCATGTGCTGCATCTGGTAGACGGCAGTTATCACACCGGGCAAAGCTGCTATGGCGATATGGCGATGCACCTGGGATTCATCAAAAACATTGCCGTTACCGGCAAGCTGCCGCCGGTGTATCCCCTGCTGGGCGGCGAGCACCGGTTCGGCTACCCGTTTTTGTGCGAGACCGTTTCCAGCGTTTTTCTGGTGCTGGGGGCAGACGCCCGCACCGCTTACCTGCTGCCCATGCTGGCCGCATTCATCAGCGTGTACGGCATGATGTGGCAGCTGGGGCGGCAGGTGTTGGGCAGCGCGGGCAAAAAGCTTGCCTGGCTTTTTGGCTGTTCTTTATGGGCAGCGGGTTCGGGTTTGTGTATTTCCTTGGCAGCGCCGAGGCGTTTGCCGGCATCTTTACCGGGTTTTTACACCACCCCCACCAACTACACTGCAGAAAACATCGTGTGGGTCAACCCCATCGTGGACCTGCTGATTCCACAGCGGGCCACCCTGTTTGGCTGGTGTGTGCTTTTTCCCGCGCTGTATCTGGTCTGGCGGTTCTGTATGGAGGAGGAAACCCGGCTTTGGCGGTATCTCGCCCTGCTGGTTCTGCCCCTGCCACTGATGCACACCCACAGCGCACTGGCGCTGGTGCTGATCTGCCTGGCGTGCGGGGTGTACACCCTGGTTTGCCGCCCCCGCACCAAGGCCGTGCTTGCCCCATGGGGATGGTTTGCCTTGGTGTGCGGCGTGGTCTGGCTGGTAGAAATGTGGAACACCGTGTTTGCCCAATCGCTGGACGGGCAGCACATGCTGCGGCTGCATTTGAACTGGATCAACGGGCAGGATGACGGCACCCTGAAAGACAATTATTTCTGGTTCTACATCAAAAACATCGGCCTTGTCTACCTGCTGCTGATCCCGGCATTTTTCCATGCCAAACCCAAGCAGCGCTGGCTGTACGGCGGCGGGTTGGCCATTCTGGTTCTGGCGGAATTTGTTGTGTTCCAGCCCAACAATTATGACAACAACAAGCTGCTGTATATCTGGCATCTGCTGGGCTGCCTGTTGGTGGCCAGCCTGCTGATGGATTGGTTCAGCAAAGTTCGTGCTATCCCCTGGCGGGCGCTGGGGCTGTGCCTTTGCTGCTTTATCGCCATGTTTGGCAGTGTGCTGACTGTTGGACGCGAAGCGTTAAGCGACTACTGGCAGTGGAGCGCAGACGACATTGCCATGGCGGATTATATTGATGACAATGCGGAAACCGATGCAGTATTCCTGACCAGTGACAGCCACCTTTGCCCGGTGTTCAGCCTGGCCGGGCGGCGCATTTTGTGCGGCTCCGGCAGCTTTGTATATTACCACGGCATGAATTATACCGCTGAATACAACGCCATGCACCAGCTGTACGAGAATCCCGATGAAGCCCCCCTGGCGCAGTGGGGCATTGATTATGTGCTGTTTGACAGCTATGTGTTCAGCAACATCCAAAATGCGGACGAGAGCTGGTATGCAGCGCGCTATCCCCTTTGGTACGAGAACGGCGGCAGCCGCATTTATAAAATCAACGGATAAGTTTGTTCCGTATCAATTTTCCTAAGGCAACACCGCACAATTCCCGCCTGACGGCTTAAGCACCGCTCCGGCGGCTGCGGCACGGCATCTGCGTTGCCAAAATGCTCGATAAGACATCCAGTATTATCTGCGCTTTTGGCTTAGCAGCTGCCGCACCTCGCTCGCCGTATCGGCACTTAGAATTATGCGGTATTGCCCTAACATAAACAATCACTCCGCCGCGGGTCCGGTTTTCAGCTGGTCCTGCGGCGGAGTTTTTATTTTATAATTTTTTAAGATTTAAGACGACTTTTTATTGCGCGGCACCCGGCGCTTGGGGGCGGCTTTGCGGGGCTGGTTCTGCTTTTTGGGGGCAGCCTTTTTGGGCTGCGGGTGTACCCGCACAAACTGGATGGGGTTGCCGTTGGGCAGGGTACGCTCTTCCACTTCCAGCACCGGGAAGGACGCCAGGAATTTATTCAGGCTCTTGCTGCCAAAGTTACGCACATCAAAGTCCGGGTAGCGCTTGATGAGCTGGTCTCCCACGCGGGAGGTTCGCACCCAGCCGGTGCCATCGTCCATCTCGTCGATCATATCGCAGACCAGGCGGCAGATGGAATCGCGGTTGATGGCGGTATCGTCCCCCGCGCCAACCTGGGCGGCGGCTTCGGCGGCAGCGGTGGAATCCGCGCTGGCATCCTCGCTTCCACCATGCTCCAAAATCAGGTCAAGGTACTTGAACTGGTCGCAGGCTTTCACAAAGGGCCCAAGTGCCTTGCTTTCGCCCATGCCGATGACCAGCTTGCCGGCTTCGCGCAGGCGGGCGGCAAGGCGGGTAAAGTCCGAATCGGACGAAACGATGCAAAAGCCATCCACATTGCCCGCATACAGCAGATCCATGGCGTCAATGATCATGGCGCTGTCGGTTGCATTTTTGCCGGTGGTGTAGCTATACTGCTGGATGGGAATGATGGAGTTGTTCAGCAGCACATCCTTCCAGCTTTTCAGGCGGGCATCAGACCAATCGCCGTAAATACGTTTGCAGGCCGCCACGCCAAAGGACGCAGCTTCATCCAAAATCACCTTTACATATTTGGGGCTGATGTTATCCGCATCGATCAGAACTGCCAGTTTCAGATCCTGCATCGCAGCCTCACTTCCCTTACCGGTTTGACCGGGCGGTCAAAGATACATATAAATCTGGCAGGGGATCATGCCGTTATAAATTTTGCGGCGCTTGGCGGCCTTTTTGCCAAAGTGGGCTTCAAAATCAGCATCCGCCGTAATGGCATACAATCCTGCGGTGGGGCTTGCCTGCCACACCTGGCCCAGGGTGCGGGCCAGGGCGGCGGCTTCGGCGGCATCGCCCAGGCGCTCGCCGTAAGGTGGGTTGGTCAGGATGATGGAGCTGGGGCGCGGGGCAAAGTCTTTTTACGTCTGCCACCTCAAAGCGGCAGCGATCCCCCACCCCGGCCAGCTTGGCGTTGGCGTTGGCCAGCGCCACAGCGTTGGGGTCAATATCAAAGCCAAAGCCCTCGAACCCGGCATCCAGGCGGGAAGCCGCCAGCGCTTTCTGGCGCTCCTCCGCCCAAACGGCAGCGGGCACAAAGTCATAGTGCTCGGCGGCAAAGCGGCGGCGCAGGCCGGGGGCGATGTTCAGTGCTTTCTGGGCTGCTTCGATCACCAGCGTACCGGAACCGCAGAAAGGATCCTGCACAGTGCTGTCGCGCCGGACAAAACCGACATCGGCAATGGTAGCGGCCAGCGTTTCCTTGATGGGGGCCAGCGTGGCGTTTTTGCGATAACCGCGCTTATGCAAGCCGTCGCCGGAGGTATCCAGCATCACTTCCACCACGTTTTTACGCAGGGCAAAGCGGATTTTGTACAAAGCACCGGTTTCCGGCAGAGTGGTGGTTTTGTGGCCGTACTGCAGCCGCTTAACGATTGCCTTTTTGACAATGCTCTGGCAGGCAGGTACGCTGGAAAGCTGGCTGGACAGGCTGGAGCCCTTGACCGGGAACTGGGCATCCACCGGGATCAGCTCCTCCCACGGGATAGAGTAAACGCCGTCGAACAGTTCATCAAAAGTTGCGGCGGGGAAGGTTTTCAGCAGCAGCAGCACGCGCTCGGCGGTGCGCAGGTTCAGGTTTGCTGCAGCGATCATGGCGGCATCACCCTCAAACGCCACGCGGCCATCCGTCACCTTTACGTTCTGCGCACCAAGGCGTTTGACCTCAAAGGAAAGGGTATGCTCGGTGCCAAAAAAGCAGGGAGCCACCAAAGTATACATGTTGGGCATAGTGTGTCCTTTTCTGGGGCTGTGCATGGCGCAGCCGGATATGCGGGGCCGGGCATATTGGGTCAGCCCCGCGGGATAAAAATTAGATTATGCCGTTACATAACCCAAAAAAGGCCCTGCCAAGCAGAGCCTGCATCTTATGGGCGTTGCAGTTGGCGTACGCTGCAGAAATCAGCCGCGGCGGCGGGAATACCCACCGCGATGATTCTCGGTAACGCGCTTGAGATCCGCAATTTTTTCTTCGCTCTGGGTCTTATAGCGTGCCATCATATCCTCAAAGCTCAGGTCGCCCTGCGGCTGCGAGGGTTTGGGCTGCCAGACACGGGGGGCTGCTTCGCGGCGGGGCGGGCGGCCGCCAGCCGGGCGTGCACCACCGTTACTGCCCTGCTGCCCCCTTGGGGGCGCGGGCTGCGGGGCGCGCGGGGTGCGCGCTCCGGTGCGGGCTGGGTCTGCTTGATGGACAGTGCAATCTTGCCATCCGGCGCGATGGAGATGACCTTAACCTTAACGGTCTGGCCAGCTTCCAGCACGGTAGCAAGGTCCTGCACAAACTCATAGCTTACCTCAGAAATGTGAACAAGGCCGGTTTTGCTTTCCGGCAGGGCAACGAAGGCGCCAAACGGCTTAATGCCGGTAACTTTGCCTTCCAAGATGTCTCCAACCTGTAATGCCAAAACTATAATACCCCTTTGCTGCCCGGCAAAACTGCCGGGTATCGTTATTGATGGAACCTTTGCTTTCAGATTCCGCTTGTATGCCTTGCAGGCAAGGCCTGCACTGTTAAAGGCTGGTTGAGTCCGCAAAAAACAGAAGCCAGCCTTTTGCATCTTCCATTGTACCTGGCATGGTAATCCGGCGTAATGCTGTTACTTGCCGCTCAGATCCACCCAAATGCGCTCATTGGGCTTGGCATAGCCATCGGCGCGGGCGCTGCGTTCAATAATCGCGTCTTTGCCATCGGCCAATGCGCGTCCCAGCTCTTCGTTTTGGGCCTGCTGGGTGCTGAGCTGTTCGCGCACCGCGGCGAGTTCCTGCTGTTTGGAGCCGATGGTGATCTGGCACTGGATCAAAGTAAAAAACAAAGAACAAAACAGTGCCGCCACAGCCAAGGGAAGCAAACGCCGCGCAATGCTTTTGTGTTGGTTCATGCGGCAGCGCCTCCTTCCGGGCAGGTATCAAAATGCCGTTGTGTGCAAACCATTGTACCGCCTGCCCGCACAAGAAGGTCTTATGCAGGCATACTTAAATACAGTTTAATTATATAATATTGTGCGCTTGTTTTGCAACACATTTTTCGGCTTTTTTCCGCTTTTCTTGCATGAATCTTGTGCGTTGTGCCGCCGGGCATGCCGAATCTTTCTGATCCGGGCCAGCAGCCACTGTTTGAACGGGTGTACCGCATAGTCCGCCACAAAGCGCAGCGGCCAGACCAGAACAAACACCGTGCCGCGCAGCGCCCTGTGCACCGCGTGGGAAACGCACCACCGCCAGCACAGTGCCCCCAGCCCCATGGCGGCGGCCATATACCAGCGCGCCGCCCCGGTAGCCGAAGCCCCCGCCGCGAAGCCGCAGCAGACAAAGGCTGCGGCAGCAAAGTCCAGCACATCCCACACAAAGCAGCGCACCGGGCCGCTGCCAAAGGCAAGGGTCGCCCCATCCCGTACAGCGCCAAGCAGCAGGCCCGCCCCAAGACAAAGCAGCACATCGCCCAGCACTGCCCACAACGGCGGCGATGGCACCATCAACGCAGCAGGCGGGCCAGCAGCCCACCGCTCTGTTTTTTGCTCTGCTGGTTCTCGGTATACTGCAAATATTCGATCTGGCCGGAGATATGCACTTCCCCCGTGCGAACCGAAAGCTCGCTGACCTGCATTCCTTGCCCACCGATGGTCAGATCCCCCAGCGGAGTTTGCAGCGTTGCGCCCAGTTCATCACAGCTCACAATACGGGTCACACCGGTCACCGTCAGCCGGGCGCGGTTTTCCAGCGTCAGGGCATGGGCGCGCGGCGGAGCAGGCAGGTCGGATTGCTGGGGGCATGTTCCCCAATCGGGTGCGGGCTGGTCAGTTCTGGCATGGCGGTTTCCTCCAGCAGCAGTTGTTGCTTACCCTATACCATATGCCGCACACCGCGCGGTTAGAACTCCCCGCCCTGGTTTTTCTCAGCCTTCCAGGATCTCAAACAGCTCGCGGGCAACATCCTTGCCCTTGGGTTCATCAATAGAAAGCACCCGCACCTTGACGGGGCGGTTGCCGAAGGTAATCTCGATCACATCGCCGATCTTTACGGCATAGCTTGCTTTGGCGGGTTTGCCGTTCACGATCACGCGGCCCGCATCGGCCACATCATTGGCCAAGGTGCGGCGCTTGATCAGGCGGCTGACTTTCAGGTATTTATCCAGTCTCATGGTTCATCCTCATCTCTATGGCAGCGGTACTCCAGCCACCAGGCGGGAATCATGCGGCGCTGCCTATATCATAAAAGCCCGCCGCGTTTGGGTGCGGCGGGCTTTTTCATTCAGAGCGTATCTGACGCCTGAACAGATTACTGCACAGCGTCCTTCAGTGCCTTGCCAGCCTTGAATGCGGGCAGCTTGGAAGCAGCAATGGTCATGGGCTCTTTGGTCTGCGGGTTGCGGCCCTGGCGTTCCGGGCGCTCGCGGACTTCAAAGGTGCCAAAGCCAACCAGCGAAACTTTGCCGCCGTTCTTCAGCTCTTCGGTGATAGCAGCCAGTGCTGCGTTGACAGCCTTTTCGGCGTCTTTCTTGCTCATGCCAGCTTCAGCGGCAACGGATGCGATCAGTTCAACTTTGGTCATTTGTTATATACCTCCAAATTAAATAAATTGCGTTTTTTTGCCTTTTCAGGCTACCGGCCCGGCTGCTGTGCAAAATGCCTCGTTGGCTTTTTGCAGCGCCTGTTCGGGTCTACCCCCTGCCTGCCGGGCCAGATTGGCGGCGGCAAACAACAGTTTGCCCACAGCCTGTTCTGCCTGCGCACTGGCGGGCTGCGCCGTTTGCAGGTTCTCCGCCGCGTCTGCCAAGGCTGCAGCATCGGCCCCCTGCAGGGCTGCGCCATGGCGTGCGGCGCGCTTTTTGCAGCTTGGCCGCGCGCATCAGCGCGGGCATGGCACGGGGCACACTTTCCAGGTCATCGGCCAGGGTGCGGCGGCCCTTTTTCTTTATTTTTTGAGCGCATCCCAGTCCGTTATACCTTCGTAACCTGGTTGGGTGCCAAAATATTTGGGTGCCGCTCAATCAGCTTTTGGCATACGCCATCGCAGACCTGTTCCCAGGTAAAGCGGCCGGTTTCCTGTTCCATGCAGGTATGGAAAGCAACCTGCATCAGCACATCGCCCAGCTCTTCACACATCAGCACCGGGTCATCCAGGTCCAATGCGTCCACAGCCTCATACGCTTCTTCCAGGAAGTTCATCCGAATCGATGTATGGGTCTGAACTTTATCCCACGGACAGCCGTTGACCGGATCCCGCAAAAGGGTGATAATGCGGACAAGATCATCTGCCGTGTACGGGCGGTTGTGCGGATATTCCATGCATGCTGCAATGCTGCCTGCCCAGGATGTACCAGGGTCCGCTTGAAAAAACAACAGGCAACATCATACCTCTCATTCTACTGTTTTGTCAAGGAAACAATACAAGTTGCTGTTTGACAGCCGAGCTACCTGTTTACAGCTGTGCGCCGCAATGGTTGCAGAACAGTGCGTCTGCATCCACATCTGCGTGGCAGACGGGGCACTCTTTGGTCTCACCGCGCGGGCGGTCAGCCGCATCGGCCAGAGCCTGCTCCTCCTCGGGGGGTCAGGCCGGCGGGGCCATCGTGGTAGGTGGTGGGATCGTTGGGGTCCTCAGCCTCCTGTTCAACCTCGGCAACTTCAGCGGCAGCGGCCTCATCGGGGGTCATGCGGGCCTTGATTTCCTCAATCGCCTTTTCGATTTCGGCAATGTTCTCGATATATTTATCCACCAGGGGCTGGTTTTCCTCTTCTGCCTTATGCAGGCTGTAAACCAGTGCGCCCAGCTGGCGCTGTGCCTTGGCCAGGCGGTTCTGCTGGGATGCCAGATCCAGCTGGTTCTTGCCCTTATCTGCAATATCCATGGCTGCCTTGTAAGCGGTATCCACAAACTGCATGCTCTGTTCTTTGATCTTATTGATATCCAGTTCAAACATAATGTAACACCTCGTTATCATCTGGCCCCGGCAGGGCACTGCGCCACAGCTGCGCAGCCCGGCCGGTGGAATGAAAAAGCCGTAAAAATTTATTATTTTCGATTTCACGGCTTTTCCCTGTAAGGCTTATTATACCGTATCATTGCCTGGTTTTCAATCTTGTTGCGCAAAAGAATTATGTCCAAATCGTAAACATTTGGACGTAACAGGAAGTTTTATTGGTTTTCGGCTCCAATGAACTCCCGCAGCATGCTTTTCTGTGGGATCAGCGCGGCATTAATGGGTACAAAATGCGCAAACCGGCTGCGCAAATCCGCCATGCGGCCCGCATTGGCGCTGGCCGTCAGCTGGTCAATATAATATTCCCAAATCCCCACCTCGCAGCTGAACGAAGTATCCAGCACAAGGTTCGCCCGATTCTTGAACGTCTTGATATACTGGTCCTCTGCCTTACAGACATGGGGCCACAGGCCGATGGTAAAATCGGCATCATGCCCGCGGAACCGCCAGTCCCGCGTAATGCGGCGGGCAAGGCGAACATCGCGGGTGGCGATCAGCCGCGCACCGTCCGGTCCGGCATATTCTTCCCGCAGGCTGGCGTAAATATTCAGCACAGCATCCTGCGGCAAAGTCTCGGTCAGGATGGGGTTAAAGGCGTGCAGTCCCTCCACAACCACCACACCGTCGGTGCAGTCGATGTGCTGGGTCTGCGGGGCGGGCAGCTGGGTCATAAAGTCAAAGATCGGCGCATCGCACACGCCGGTCTGGGCCAGCTGCTGCAGGCAGTGCTGCACCAGCGGGATATCCAGCGCTTCCACGCATTCGTAATCATCCCGGCCATCCGGCTGTTTGGGGTAGCGGCCCTCGCCCACAAAAAAGTCGTCCAGGCTCAATACCCGGCTGCGCACGCCTTTGCTGCGCATGGCGGCGGCCAACTTGTTGGCGCTGGTGGTTTTGCCCGCAGCGGAAGGCCCCGTCAGCATGACAATACGGCGGCCGGATGCCAGAACATAGGCCGCGGCGGCATCAATGCGGCTCTGGTACTGCTGTTCGCTCAGCTGCACCAAATCAGCCGGGTTGTGCGCGGCAAGGTTGAGCAGCTCACACCCCACCATGCGCTTGGGGGGCGCGGATTCACCACAGTTGGGATATTGGTCATAGAACTGTTTCACTCCTTCCTTGCGTGCAAGGATCGTGTCAAAACGGTCGATATATTCTGTCGGGTACTTATAATTAAAGATACGCTCGATCTTGCCGTGACGTGCACCGGGGGGCCACCAGCTTTGTAGAACCGCCCGCACCGGCAGAAAGAATGGTGTGGACTTCCTCCATAATATAGATATTATACAGGCACTCGTACCCCGGCTTGCACCAGCCCACGTTTTCCAGGTTTTGCAGGGTGCCTTTTTGGCGGTACAGGTAGTAGGGGCGGTAACCGGCTTTTTCCAGCAGCTCGCAGCTTTCCACCATAGCGGCCACATCAGCATAATCCGCAGCGCGGTGCTCCACCACCAGGTTGGACGCCCGTTTCAGCGTGAGGGTATGCACGGTGATATTTTCCGGGTCCAAGTCAATGGCCGTCTGCAGGCTATGGCGGAAGCCTTCCACCGTATCCCCCGGCAGACCCGCGATCAAGTCCATGTTGATGTTATCATGCCCCACGCGGCGGGCGGTCCGGTAACAATCCAGGATATCCTGCGCCGTGTGGCGGCGGCAATGTTGCGCAGCACTTCATCCGAGAATGTCTGCGGGTTGATGGAAATGCGGGTTGCGCCGTATTCTTTGATGATGCGCAGTTTTTCTTCGTCGGTGCAGTCAGGGCGGCCCGCTTCCACGGTAAACTCTTCCAGGGCGGGCAGGTCAAACTGCTCGGCCATGGTGCCCATCAGCTGGCGCAGCTGCTGCGCGTTGACGCTGGTGGGGGTGCCGCCGCCGATATACAGCGTTTTGATGCTGAGGTGTGCGGCGTCCGCAGCGGCGCGGGTAGCGGCAAGCTCCTTGCACAGGCAGTCCACGTAGGGGGCCACCAGCGCACGGCTGGATTTATCCCCCACCGTGCGGGAAACAAAGCTGCAATAGCTGCAGCGGGACGGGCAGAACGGAATGCCCGCGTACACACTGCAATCCATCGGCTGGGCGAGCTCCAGCACGGGGCGCTGCAGGTCCGCAATACTTTTGGCCATGGCAAAACGGCGCGGCGTGCAGTCAAAATGCTGCAAAAAGCGCTGTTCGATTTCTTCTTCGGTTTTGCCCTCGGCGCGCAGGTCATGGATGATGCGCACCGGGCGCACGCCGGTCATCATGCCCCAGGGCGGGCGGATACCGGTAACGCCCGCACAGCATGGTGTACAGCATGCGGCACAGAGCATACTCCTGCGTGCGGGCATCCCCCTGGGGCGGGCGCTGCTGCACCCAGGTGGTTGTGCCGTTCTGCCGCACCAGAACCAGCAGCAGATACCTGTGAGCCACAGCCAGCACAAGGTCTGCGGTATCGTCCGGCAGGGTCTGGCTCAGCTCCGCCGCCGGGTAAAAGATGCGTGCGGTATGCTCGGCCTCATACCCAGCCGCCGCACCGCGCAATACAATTTGCATAAAAACCCCCGAATTGGAGGGAGGAGTTAGCGCGGAGCCGAGCCTGTTGTAATCCCGCTTATGCCAATACTGCCAAAACAGTACCCGGCGCATTGCAGGTATACCGCAAACTTTTAGGCCGCCGCTGAACTCCTAACTCTTCCCTATCTTAAAATACTTCCCCCATCAGATATGGGTTGGACCGGCGTTCCTGGCCAAGGGTGGTAAAAAGCTTTCATGGCCGGGGTAGACGGTGGTTTCATCCGGCAGGGGCAGGTCCGCCACCAGAGCAAGGCTGCGTTGCATCTCCGCCGGGCTGCCGCCGGGCAGGTCCACACGGCCGCAGCTGCCCGCAAACAGGGTATCGCCGCTGAACAGCCGGTCGCCGCAGGCGATGACCACGCCGCCGGGGGTGTGGCCCGGTGTGTGCCAGATGCGGAACGCCAGCTCATCCACCTGATACTCACTGTTGCCCGCAGGCCACGGGGCATCGATCAGATCCGGAGTCAGCGGATACATCTGGTCGCCTTTGGCATCGGCCAGGTCCATATGCACCTTGGCGCCGGTGGCTTTTTTCAGGGCCGCCACACTGCCCACATGGTCATAATGGCCGTGGGTGAGGAAAATCTCCGTCAGGGTTGCGTTATTCTCTTTCAGCTGAGCCAGATAGGTTTCGGCCTCGGCAGCGGGGTCCACCACAACGGCATGCCCGGCGGCGGTGATCAGCAAAAAGGTATTAGTATACAGCGGCCAAACGCCATGGATATGGATCAATTTCATGGTTGTGCTCCTTTACTTCCACTCATCGGTATCAATGATGATGGTCACCGGACCATCGTTGACAAGGCTGACCTGCATATCGGCCCCAAACTCGCCATGCTGAACGTCTTTCAGTCCCTGGGTGTTCATCAGCTCCTGCAAAAAGGCATCATAAGCGCTTTTGGCGGTCTCCCCTTTTGCGGCATGGCTAAAACTGGGGCGTTTGCCGCGGGAGGTATCGCCGTAAAGCGTAAAGTTGCTGACGACAAGAGCCGAATAGCCAAGTTCCACCGCGCTGCGGTTCAACTTGCCCTCATCATCAGCAAAAATGCGCAGCCCGGCGCATTTGGCTGCCAGCTTTGGGATAATGGCGGGGTCGTCTCCATCCTGTACCCCAAGCAAAATCATCAGCCCCGGCCCGATGGTGCGGGGATCGCCGCCGTTGACCACAACGGACGCCGAGGAAACACGCTGAAGCACAGCACGCATAACACAGTTCTCCTTATTCAGTCAGTATGGCACACCCGGTTAAACCGCAGGCACCATAAAATAGCAGGAATCCGCCACAAAGAAATTCAGCGAATCATCGCCCGCAAACACCGCCTGCCAGTTTTCCCATGTTGCGCCATCGGTTGTCACATACACGGCGGTGGGGTCATACCGCCCGGCGGCAAGCCGGGCAGCGGTATCGGCGCGGCTGGCTTCCGCCGCTGGGTGGCTGCCGGACACAGCAATATCCAGATTGGTTGCCAGCCCCTGCTTGCCCGCCAGAATGGCCAGCAGGCGCAGGCGGTCCTCCCGCACTTTCCCGGCGGCAAGCAGCTGGGTGTGGCCAGCGCCAAGGCTGGCGGTCTGGTCGTTGTTTACCACTGTGGCGTTGATGGGGTCGGCGAACTTCTGCCGCTTTTTGCTGGGCGGCGGTGCTCAAATCAAACGCCTGAACGCCGACAAACAGCGCCAGCACCAGCACCGCATACCGGCCGGGCAGGCGGTCCCGCAGGGTATACACGGCATACACCACCATGCAGGCCGCTACCAGATAGAACATCCGCCCGCTGGAGCGGAAGATGCCGCACAGCTCCAACAGCTTTGCAGGCAGCGGCAGCTCAATGCCGGTGTTGCCCCAGTAAATTTTGTTACTGACGGCAAACAGCGTTAAAAACACGCAGGCCGCAAACACCGGCCCGTTGCGGTGCCACCAGGTTTTGGTGTTCTGGGGGCAGCGCACCGCCCGGCGCAGGCTGAACAGCAGCGCCGCCGTGATCAGCGCCAGCACACCAAGCCCCAGGTAATTGAAGCCATCATACTGGCCGGGCTGCTGCGGCATTACCTGGTACAGCCGGGACCAAGTGTAGCCCCCGCGGGAGGTTGGGTTGATGAGTGCATTCAGGTTCATGGAATAATCGCCATAGCCGGAGCGAGATGCCCCGGTGCCGGAGGCGATGGCCCCGCACAAAATGCCGCCCACCACAGCCGCTGCCAAACTTGCCGCAAATTGCAGCGCCGCGCGGCCCCAGGCTTTTTTCTGGCGGCCCAGTTCCACGGCGGCCAGCAGTGCGCACATCATGACCAGCGGCAGAAAGTACGGGTGGATGCCCACCGCCAAAAAGGCCAGCACCGGCATGGCCCAGGGGAATTTGGCCGTGCCGCTGTGCAGGTTTTGACGGTATTCCAGAAAGGCGTACAGCGCCAGCAAAAACAGCCACTGGCTGGCCAGCGCGGTATGGCGGAACGCGCGCTCCCACAAGGTAGGCAGCATAACAAACAGCAGACCGCCCAGTGTGGAAAACACCAGCGCTCCCGCGCCAGTTTTTGCCTGCCCGCGGGCGCACAGAAGTGCACCGGCTGCCCCCTGCATGGCAAAGCAGAACAGCGTGTACCACCCAAACCACTGGAAGGTGGAGGGCAGCACCCCGCGCAGCGCCTTGAAGAAGATGCTGACCCAGGGGATGCTGTCGGTAAACGAAATGACGGTGCCATCCGGGGCTGCAATGGTATCCGCCAGGCCCAGCGGGAACGCCCAATGAGAGTTGCGGAACAACACCCAGCCCGCATAATGCTGCTGAATGTCCCACTCATCATAGCCGTTCAAGATCCAGGCATCATAGGTTGGGTGCAGGGTGGATGTGCCATACAGCAGGAAAAAAATACCACCATGCCCGCCGCCGCGCCCAAAAGCGCCGCCAGCCACCGCCGTTTTGTGTTTTGATTCATGTGTTTTATGGGTTGTGCAGTGATAGGTCAATTTTGATTTAACCCCAGGCAGCGGGCGCGTAATATGCGTTCCTACGGGGTTTCTGCACACTTTCTATTTTATTTCTTATTTTTTATGTCTGATATATTAGAGTTTTTTCGGTTTCTTTTTTTGCAAAAAAGGATCAAAAAGTCCCCCGTATAAAAGTTTTAGTTGCGGGTAACTGTCAGAACATCTTTGACTTTTTTCAGGCGTGCCACAACATTGTTCAGGTGCACGGTGTTCATAATGCCCAACCGTCAGGGACATGCGTGCGCGGCCCTGGTCTGCCGCGCGGGCGGAAAGTGAATAGATCGGCACACGCATATCGCCCAGCGCCAGCGCAACGTCCGAAAGCAGGTTGGCGCGGTCCATGCAGTCCAGCTCCAGCGTTGCCTTGTAGTCCTCTTTGGCATCATCCGCCCAATAGGATTTCACCCAGCGGGCGGCATTTTCCGGGTCCTTCATACTCTGCTGCACATTGGCGCAGTCCCGCTTGTGGATGGACACGCCAAACCCACGGGTGACAAAACCGATGATGTCATCCCCCGGCAGCGGCGAACAACACTTGGCAAACTTGATGGGGCAGTTGTCAATGCCTTCCACCACAACGCCGTCCGAAGAATGAACACGCTTGATATCCACCGTGGGCAGCGGCTTGGGTTCCGTTGCTTTCAGGCGGGTGTACTCTTCCTTCAGCTTGGGCAGGATGCGCGCCAGCTGCAAACCGCCATAGCCGATGGCCGCATACATTTCATCCACCGAGTTACAGTGGTTGCGGCGCGCCAGGTTGGACATGAACTCGTCATACTGCTCCGGCGGGATCACCATCAGGTTGCGGCGCAGCTCTTTTTCAAAGGCATCCTTGCCCTCGGCAATGTTTTCGTCCCGGCGCTCTTTCTTGAACCAGTTGCGGATCTTGTTCTTTGCTTCGCTGGTTTTTACAATGTTCAGCCAGTCGCGGGAGGGACCACGGTTTTCCGGGCCGGTGATGATTTCAATGATTTCGCCGGTAACGACCTGATGGTCAATGGGCACAATGCGGTTGTTTACCTTGGCGCCGATCATCCGGTTTCCCACGGCGGAATGGATGGCGTAAGCAAAGTCAATGACGGTTGCGCCGGCCGGCAGGTTGATCACATCGCCGCGTGGGGTAAAGGCAAACACTTCTTCCGGCAGCAGGTCAGACTTGATATCGCTGAGCAGGTCGGTGGCATCAATGCTGGAACGCTGGCTTTCCAACAGCTGGCGCACCCAAAGCCAGGCGTTCGTCCAGCCTATCACTGCTGGCGGCGGTAATGCCGGCCTTATACTTCCAGTGGGCAGCAATGCCGTATTCCGCGTTGCGGTCCATCTCGCGGGTACGGATCTGCACCTCAAAGGGGATGGCTTCGCGGCCAATCACGGTGGTGTGCAGGCTCTGGTAGCCGTTGGGTTTGGGGGTGGAGATATAATCCTTGAAGCGGTTGGGCAGCGGGTGGTACATATCATGGATCAGGCCCAGCGCGGTATAACATTCCGCCACCGTATCAATAATGATGCGGACAGCATAAATATCATAAATCTCCTCAAAGTCCTTGTTCTGCATATACATCTTGCGGTAAATGCCGTAGATGCTCTTGACACGGTGGCGGATGGTTGCTCCGTGGATGCCGTTCTGTTCCAGGTGTTCCTGGATGGTGGCGCAGATATCGTTGAGGAATTCATCCCCATGCTTGTTCAGCAGGGAGCGGATCATGTTATAGCCCACAGGATCCAGGTATTGCAGGCTGCGGTCCTCCAGCTCCTCCTTGATGTTGGAAATGCCAAGGCGGTGGGCAATGGGGGCATAAACCTCCATGGTTTCCAGGGCTTTATCGCGGCGTTTCTGCTCCGGCCAGGCATCGCCGGTACGCATATTGTGCAGGCGGTCACACAGCTTTATGATCATCACGCGGACATCCTGGCTCATGGCAAGCAGCATTTTGCGCAGGTTTTCCGCTTTGCGGTCCTCGACATTCGAGAACTTGATCTGGGTCAGCTTGGTAACACCATCCACCAGCAGGGCAACCTCGCTGCCAAACTTCTGGCGGATCTCGTCAATGGTCACGGGGGTATCCTCGGCCACATCGTGCATCAGGGCTGCGGCAACGCTTTCGCTATCCATGCCAAGTTCCACCAGCAGCTGTGCCACGCTGATTGGGTGGCAGATATACGGTTCGCCGCTGCGGCGGAACTGGGTGGCATGCGCCGCGCTGGCCAGCTGATAAGCACGGTCAATCATGTCAAAATCATAGGCACGGCCGCTGGCGATCAGATCATGGCGCAGTGCTTCATAAGTAGTGGGCATGGGCACCGGCTGCTTTTGCGCCTGGGCTGCCTGTTCTGCAGCATTCTTTTTGACTTCTTCTGGCATTCTATCATCCCCATTTCAAGTATCGCACAATCATAAAAAAGTCCCGTTTCTGCGGCAGTTCCCTCCTGCCGCGGGGGCATTTTTCATTTTGCCTTATCCTTCCCCTTCCGCCAGTCTGCGCAGGACCGGCGCGGAGGAGAGGTCTTTTTTGCCGGTCACTTCCACCGGCTGGTAGCGGCTGCCGCGGCGCTCGATCAAACCAAGCTGTTCCAGCGCCGTCAGGCTGGCCAGGGTCTTGCCGGTGTTTTCCGGCCCTGCGGTTGCAAACAGCGGCTGCAGATCATCCGCAAACACATTGCCGGTGCGCACCATGCGATACACGGCAGCGGTATCGGCACGGGTGGGCAGGCAGGCCAACCGCTCGTCATCTGGCAGGGCCGTTCCGCTCAGGAAAGCATCAAACCGTGCGGCCTGCTCCGCCGGGGCATTGCCCAATCCGGCCGGGCGCATGGCGCAGCAATGGCAGGACACCATCGGCCCGCCGCGCCCCTGGAAGATGCTGACTTCCACCGCGGCATCCACAGCTGTACCCATGCGGTAGGGCAGGTCGTCCGGGGCGGTGCCGAACAGTGAGACAAAGCAGGCTGCCCCGCCCTGGCGCAGGCGAATGCGGCAATGCCGCCCCTCACTGCCCAGGGGCCAGATGCCATCCACCGCGGCGTTTTGCAGCAGGAACACCGGAACCGGGTTGCCGCTGCCAAAGGGAGCCAGGCGGCTGAGTTCCTGTACGGTAGGCACCGTCAATTCCGCAATATCGGCCACGGCATCCAACTTGAGCGGCAGCGGCTTGGGCACCGGGTATTCTTTAGCGGCCCAATCGTTGATGGCTTTGCGGAACGCGCCGATCTTTTCTTCTTCAAATGGTCAGGCCCGCCGCAGCGGAATGCCCGCCAAAGCGCAGCAGCAGCGGTGCGCAAGCGCACAAAGCGGCGTGCAGGTTAAAGCTGGTGGGGGCGCGCCCACTGCCGCGGCCCTCGCCGTTTTCAGTCGAAATAACAATGGAGGGGCGGCCGTATTTTTCCATCAGGCGGGTTGCCACAATGCCGATTACACCGGGGTGCCAGCCTTCGCCTGATACCACAATTACACGGTCCAGAACACGGGCAGGGTCTGCGCTCAGTTTTTCCAGTGCAGCGGCAGCGATCTGCTGTTCCGCCTGCTGACGGCTGGTGTTGATCTCCGAAAGGCGCGCCGCAATGCCTGCGGCCTGCTCCTCGTTTTCGCACAGCAGCAGTTTCAGGGCAACAGCGGCGGTATCCATGCGGCCTGCGGCGTTCAGGCGGGGTGCCAGCCCATAGCTGACGGTTTCCGCCGTGACAGGGCGGCCTGCATAGCCTGCGTTTTCCAGCAGGGGCCTGCAAACCGGGGCGCAGGGTATCCTGCAAGGTGGCAAGGCCCTCTTTTACAATGGTGCGGTTCTCCCCCACCAGCGGCATTACGTCCGCAATGGTGCCAAGGGCGGCAAGTTCGCCAAAGGGTTCCAGCAGTTCAGCGGGGTCCTCACAGCCTTCCAGCGCAGCGCACAGCTTGAACGCCACACCGGCACCGCACAGATCCTTGAAGGGGCTTGTGTCGTCCCTCCCGCTTGGGGTCCACAACGGCAACGGCTTTGGGCAGCTGCTGGGCGGGCAGGTGGTGGTCGGTAATCACCAGCTCAATGCCCAACTCTGCGGCCAGGTCAGCTTCCTCAATGGCGGAAATGCCGTTATCCACTGTCACAATCAGCTTATAGCCTTTATCTGCCAGCTTTTGCAGGGTTTCACGGTTCAGGCCGTAGCCGCCGCCCTCGCGGGTGGGCAGTTTGCAGCGCACCTGCGCGCCAAGGTTGGTCAGGCATTCATACAGGATGGCCGTAGCGGAAACGCCGTCCACATCATAATCGCCAAAGATCACAATGGTTTCACCGTTTTCAATAGCCCGCTGGATGCGGGCAACGGCTTTGTCCATATCTTTCAGCAGGAACGGGTCGCTCAGCGGCGGTTCCTCTTCCAGCAATGCGGCGGCAGCCTGCGGCTGGGCAATACCGCGGCAGGCCAGCACCCTGGCCAGCAGCGGGCCATAACCGGCGGCCAGGAGCGCACTTTCCCCTGCGGTATCGGCGTTTTTCAGCTGCCAGGCACGATAGTTCATAATTGTCTTGCTCCTGTTCCTTTATCTACTTTCACCGGTTTTATTTTGCACCAAAATCTGCTGCAAAGTCATGAGTCAGGCCGTCCTGGTTCAGCATGGCTTCCAGCGTATCAATTTCGGTGGAAACATCCATGCTGACATCCTGCAAAAAAGGGTATCGTACAGCTTTTCATACGCGGTGTTCAGGGTGTGCAGAATGCCCACGATATCGCGCCGGATTTCCTGCGCGTTCTGGGTAGCGCTTTCGCCCAGCCCCAGCGCGGTGTTCAGCAGCTTGCGGGTAGTGGGCATATAATATTCGCGGTAGCGGCGCACCCGCGGCAGCTGTTCCGGGTGGTTATGCACAAACCCCATGATAGCCGCGCAGGTTTTGCGCATCTGCACCAGCTCTTCATCTGCCTGGTCCCCCAGGCAGCCCTGGCAGGTTTTGAGGTAGTTCAAAAAAGTCTGCCCCATCGCGGCGGAACAGCTCTTCATCGGTCAGCGCGGGCTGAGCCGCTTTGGGCTGCACCGGTGCCGCGGCGGGCGCAGGGTGGTACATCGTTTCGTCCAGGTACAGCGTGGTTTCTGCCTCATTCATGCAGGCGTTGGGGTAATGGCCTTTGGCCAAAGCATCCCGCAGGTCTTTGCGCACCTTATCGGCGCGCACCACGCTGCTGCGGGTCAGCTCCGGCAGCTCCGCCGTAAAGCCGTGCATGCTGCGCAGGTAGCGGCGCAGACGGCCAAAAATAGTTCGCTGCGTGGCAGCCTGCGTATCCCATGACAAAGAATCCCAGCGTGCAGGCGGTAAACGTCGGAGCCAGAATATTGAACACCGGCATTGCGCTCCACAAGCTTGCATCATTGGGTGCCACACCGGCAAGGATGGCCATAACCAGCGCAGCAATGGCAAAGCAGCCGCCGAACACCCAGCCCAGCACACCCATGGTCATCCAGCCGCCGTAATGCCCGGCCAGGCTGTTATCCAGCTTACGGCGGTAGGCAATAAAGCTGTTCTGTTCCGGCTTTTTGCGCGGCCCGGTTCAGGGAATCCCCCACACTGTCCAGTGCGCCGGCAATACCGGAAAGCACCGTGGAACTGATGTCCAGCCCAAAGTTGACGGCACCATCCACCAGGTCATTCAGGTCCTGCCGGCGGCGGTCACCTTTTTATCATACGGGCGATTGTTGGGCATAGTGGTTCCTCTTTCTCTTCTCACACTTTACGTTTCTTCACACGTTTCGTCGTTATTTCAACATCTTGCCAGGCATTGCAGTTCAGGCTTTATCCGGAGCGTACTGCTGCATCAGGGCAGCGGCGCAGCGCACACCGTCCACGGCGGCGGTCATAATGCCGCCTGCGTAACCGGCACCCTCGCCGCAGGGGTAAAGCCCCGTCAGGCCGGTGCACTGGAAGTTATCCCCGCGCAGCAGGCGCACCGGGCTGGAAGTCCGGTTTCCAGCCCCGTCAGCACGGCATCCGGTGCCTGGTAAGCCCGCAGCTTGCGGCCAAAGGCGGTAATGCCATCCCGCAGGTCGGCGGCCAGTTCCCCCGGCAGCAGGCTGCCAAGGTCGCAGGGGTCACGCCGCGGGGGGGTAGGTAGGCTGCACCGCCCCCAGCTCCAGTTTGCCGCGGCCTGCCAGAAAGCTGCCGACCGTTTCTGCCGGGGCAAGGTATCCCCCCGCCGCCCGCACGGTAAGCGGCCTGTTCCAACTGGCGCTGAAATGCGACCGCCTTGAGCGGGTCGTTTATCAAAATCGCGGCCATCCACGCTGACCACCACGGCGGCATTGGCGTTGCGGCCATCGCGGGCATGGTAGCTCATTCCGTTGGTCACCACGCCGCCATCCTCGCTGGCGGCGGCGCACACCTGACCGCCGGGGCACATGCAGAAGGTGTACACGCACCGCTGGCCCACATGCTGGCTAAGCTGATATTCGCCCCGCGGCAGGGCCGGGTTCCCGGCAGCACCGTGGTAAAGGCTCTTTTCAATTTCTGTTTGCAGATGTTCCGCGCGGAATCCCACCGAAAACGGTTTGCATTCCAGCGGCAGGCCCATGGTATGCAGCACGGCAAAGGTATCCCGCGCGCTGTGGCCCACCGCCAGGATCAGCTGGTCGCAGAGGATGCTGCCCGCCGTGGTAGTAATGCCGCACAGCGCGCCGCCGCTGGTCTGCAGGCCGGTCAGCGCCGTGTTAAAGTGTACTTCCCCGCCAAGGTTTTCGATCTCAGTGCGGATGCTGGTAATAACGCCGCGCAGCAGGTCAGTGCCCACATGGGGCTTTTGCCGCCAGGCGATATCCGCCGGGGCGCCGTGCTTCAAAAAGGCGTCCGTCACAAAGCCGCACAAAGGATCCCCCACGCGGGTGGTCAGCTTGCCGTCCGAGAATGTTCCTGCGCCGCCCTCGCCAAACTGGATATTGGCGTTGGGGTCCAGCGCGCCGGTCTGCTCAAACTTTTGCACAGCGACCACATGGTCCGCCAGGGCCGGACCGCGCTCCAGCACAATGGGGTGGTAACCATTGCGGGCCAGCAGCAGGGCCGCAAACAGCCCCGCCGGGCCAAGGCCGACCACCACAGGGCGGTGTTTCAATGGTGTTTGACCAACCGGGAAGGTAAAATCCGGTTTGCGGGTGAAACAGACACAGGGCGAGGCCCCGGCCAAAGCCGATTCCTCACCCTCGTCATGGAGCGTGATGGCGATGGTATACACCAGCACAGGCGTGCCGTGCCGGGCATCCACCGAAAGTTTTGCCACGCCAGCCTGCGCCGGAGCGTTGCCCCGCAGGCGCAGCGTGCGGTAAGCCTGCCAGACAGCTTCCTGCTCCGGGTCCGGGCAGGAAAGCGGCAGGCGGATATTGCGTACAAGAATCATGGGCTGATGTTTTCCTTTGGTTGGCGGGCATCGGATAGGCCGGAACCCCGGCTGATGGATGCCCGGTTATTGTGAGCTTGCCTGGCACTGCACCGTATAGTTGCCGACTGCAAAAATGTGGCTGGACGACGGCACCTGAATGCTGGCCGCCACGGTTTGCTGGCCAACGGATACCGCCAGATTCTGGCAGTCCACCTGGGCCAGAATGCTGTCTGCCGAAAGTTCTTCCATCTCGCTCTTGGGGCCGTACAGCGTAACCTGATGGATCTGCGCCGTCAGCACTTCCAGGTCAATCGTACTGGGCACATTGACGGTGCGGATGTTGGTTACGGTAAAGGTACGGGAGGTCATATCGGTGGTATCAAACCGGATCGTTACAGCGGATACGCCATCCAGCGAAACCACACCGGCAGGCAGTTCAATGTTTTTCTGGTAGTCGCGGTCAAACGCAAACTCACGGCCAAGATCAAAAGCCGCAACGCTCAGTTCGGTCAGGGCGCCGACCGTCTTGGCCGGGCCCGCCACATTCAGGGTAGGAATGCTGAGCGAATACTTCAGATAGGAAGTATCAAACCCGGACGGCGCGTTGATAAACACGATGGAAAGCGGCAGTTCCCGCACCTGATAGACTGTCAGGTTGATATCCGCCGTGTTGCTGTCCAGCGTGGTGTATTCCGGCGTTACAATATCGCCGTTTTCATCCCGCAGTTCCAGCGATGCTGTTGCCGACACGGAATCGAAAGCGAGCCTTCGTGCGAAACAGGGGCCACCACCTCGCTGATTTTATCCAGCTCACTGGTCGGGCCGGTCAGAGTCACTTCGGTGGGGGTGGCGGTAATGCGGTTCAGGGTAAAGCCGTCGGCAATGGTAATGCCGCTGGTATCGGTGGTAACGGGCAGTGTTTTTTTCGCCGACGGTATCAAACACAACATCCACCGTCTGCGGGCTGAGCACCGTCAGCTTGATGCCCACGTTGGTATAATCGGTGTTGGTGATGCGGGCCTCCAGCCGCAGGGGTGGTTTTGCCCGCCCCCTGCACGCCGTTATAGACCGGGTAAACCATAATATCGGAGCTGGACAGCTTGCCGATCAAAGTACCGTTGCCGTCCGCCTGCACCTGCACGTTATCCACTGCCTGCTGGTCCACAATATCCAGCCCTTTGGAGGTATAAATGGTAGATTGGTAGCCATAATTCACGCTGACATCTTTGATGACAAAGGAACCCTGCGGATCCAGAAAGGTAGAAACCACCATCCAGACCAGCACTGCGGCCAGCACGGAAACAATTCCCAGGAAAAAGCGGTTATCCCAAATGGAACCATTCGCTTTGCGCACCGGTTCAGCGGGCTGCGTTTGTTTTTGCATGCTTGCCAGCACCTCCCTTTGTTCAGCAGCCGGTTCAACAGCGGCTGCTTTTGCGCTTCGGCTGTTTCCGGCGGAATAATTTCCTCCTGCAGCAGGTTGAACAGGTTCTGGCGGTCCAGGCGGCGGATCAGAACACCATTTTTGGCCAGGGAGATAATACCGGTTTCCTCACTGACCACCACCACGATGGCATCAGAATTTTCGCTCATGCCAAGACCCGCGCGGTGGCGGGTACCCATATCTTTGCCCATTTCCAGGTTGTTGGAAAGCGGCAGCACACACCCAGCGGCCACAATGCGGCCATCCCGGATCACAACAGCGCCGTCATGTAAAGGGGTACCCTCATAAAAGATGGTACCCAGCATTTCGGGGATCACATCCGCCGAAAGCGGTGTGCCGGTGCGGATGATCTCATCCAGGTTGTTCATGCGTTCCAGCACCATCAATGCGCCGGTGCGCGTATCGGAAAGCTGCTCGGCTGCATCGCAGATGGCCACCACGGCGCTCTGCCATGCGCCGCGCAGGGGTGGGGTCCTGCCGGTGGGTGGTAAACAGCAGTTTGGTCCAGTTGGTGCTTTGGCCCATGTGTTCCAGCGTGCGGCGCAGTTCCGGTTGGAACAGTACAATAGCTGCAATAAAGCCGATTTGCATCACATTGGTCAGCACCAGCGCACCGTGCGCAGCTGCATCACATCCGCCAGCGCATAAAACACCAGCAGCAGCAGCAAACCGCGCACCAGCTGCCCAGCACGGGATTTGCGCGCAAACAAAAAGATCTGATACATGGCCAAACTGACCACCGCAATATCGATCACATCACGCAGGCCAAACGTGCGCAGGTTGCTCAAAATGTCCTGGATCACATCAAAAAAGCCAAACATCGCGCAGGCAGCCCCCCTTTCCTATCCATTGTTCTGCCGCAGTATCCGGCTGCAGCCCCGGCTGTTACCTTTTAGGGTGTATCTGAAAAGTCAAAAATTCAGTCTATTTCTACAAACGCAGCCAGATTTTGCGTTAAAAAGCCTTAAATCCTGCTTGTGTTTGCGAAATATCCGTCATTTTCTTTGTTTTCAGATACACTTTAGTATAACACAGTTTGCCCGCCATGCAAATGCGGCAGGGCAAAAAACTGTGCCCATTGTAGAGAAGTACCCGATATGAACGCATTGGCCATGCCGCGGCGAAGTGCAAATGATATAAGCCCCCCCAGCCAAAAAAGAGGTATTGCCTTAAGGCAATACCGCATAATTCTAAGTGCCGATACGGCGAGCGAGGTGCGGCAGATGCCAAGCCAAAAGCGCAGATAATACTGGATGCTGCAAAGGTGAGCGCCGCCAGTGGCGGAAACAGCGAACCGAAGCAGGGGCAGCGGTCGCAGAGTGCGAGGGGCTTTTGCCCCCGAAGCACGATGCGGGTACCGCAACCCGACATTATCGAGCATTTTGGCAACGCAGATGCCGTGCCGCAGCTGCCGGAGCGGTACTTAAGCCGCAAGGCGGGAATTGTGCGGTGTTGCCTTAAGTTGGCGGGCGCACAATGTGCGTCCCTGCGGTCTCTATAAACGAAAAGTTCCGTTTTTTTCGGCACAAACGGTCGTTTCTTAATAAAACTCTGATTACTTTTTCTCAATCAGTGCCACGGCGTGGGCGGCAATGCCAAGCCCCTCGCCGGTAAAGCCAAGGTGTTCTTCCGTGGTAGCTTTCACGCTCACATCATCCAGAGCAAGGCCCAAAGCATTGGCAATGTTCTGCCGCATGGCCGGGATATGCGGTGCCAGCTTGGGTGCCTGACACAAAACAGTGGCGTCAATGTTGCCAACAGTATAACCGGTTTCATCCAGCAGACGGCCAACCTCCCGCAGCAGCATCAGGGAATCTGCTCCCTCGTACCGCGGGTCGGTATCCGGAAAATGCTTGCCGATATCCCCCAGCGCCGCCGCGCCAAGCAGTGCATCCGAAACTGCGTGCAGCAGCACATCTGCATCGGAATGGCCCAGCAGGCCTTTTTCATATGGGATCGTCACGCCGCCCATAATCAGCTTGCGGCCCTCCACCAAGCGGTGAACATCATAACCATGACCAATGCGCATTGTATTTTCTCCCTTATTCTGTGCCGCGGCGGGCAGGTCCTCTTTCGTGGTAATTTTCAGGTTGGCGTAATCGCCCTGCGTCAGGTGCACCGGCAGGCCCGCCAGTTCAAACAGGCTGCAGTCATCGGTCACCAGGTGGACTTTTTCCCCCTGCACAGCTTCCAAAGCCTTCCAGTACAGGTTCCGGCAGAAGCACTGGGGCGTTTGCACCGCAAACAGAGCGGCGCGGTCCGGTGTCTGCACCACAGCGCCGTCATTGGCGATCTTGATGGTATCCTTGACCGCAACCGCCGGGGCAGCGGCCCCCATGGCCTCGGCTTCCGCTAAAGCATCGGTAATAACCTGCTCGCTCACAAAGGGGCGGGCGGCATCATGGATCGCCACCAGCTGCCCTTTTGCCGCGCGCAGACCGTTGCACACACTGTCGGCGCGGGTCGCGCCGCCGCCGACCACGGTGCACGGCTTGGGGCAGGCCGCTGCAATCGCCTGGCAGGCAGGCAGGTTACCGCCTGCCACAAGGATCAGCTCGTCCACCTGCGGGTGGGCGGCAAAAGCCGCCACACTAGTTTCCAGCACGGTTTTGCCGCCGGGCAGGCGGTAACTGAGTTTATCGAATCCCATTCGGCGGGAAGCCCCCGCCGCCACAATGATAGCGCTGACTTTTACCTGGGCATTTTCTTCCACAAAATGACTCCCCTTGCAGATGTATTTCCACGTTTTGCCCACAAAGCATGGTACTGTTTATCGGCACTATGCTCTGCAGCAATTCTTCTGAATTTATTATACAGGCCATAGCCATAAAAATCCAGTCAATCCCAGTATTTTGGTGCAGGATTTTTGCAGAGCACGCATGGCAGCAATCACTTAAAACGGGCATTTTTTTTGCTCGTTTTTATTTTCCGCTGTTTTCTGCTTACAGAGGAACTTTTTGGGCAAAAAAACTTCCTGCACAGATTGGGGGGCCAACCAATGCAGGAAGTTTATCGTTTTGGACATAGGGCAATACCGCATAATTCTAAGTGCCGATACGGCGAGCGAGGTGCGGCAGCTGCTAAGCCAAAAGCGCAGATAATACTGGATGTCTTATCGAGCATTTTGGCAACGCAGATGCCGTGCCGCAGCCGCCGAAGCGGTGCTTAAGCCGTAAGGCGGGAATTATGCGGTATTGCCCTAGATTATTTATTGGGTCAAAGTGTGTTTTTATCATTTCACCGCAATAAAGGGCGGGATTTATAGGCGTAAGCGCAGTGCGCAAATCAGCCAGTTTTTTAAGGTAATACCGCATAATTCTAAGTGCCGATACGGCGAGCGAGGTGCGGCAGCTGCTAAGCCGAAAGCGCAGATAATACTGGATGTCTTATCGAGCATTTTGGCAACGCAGATGCCGTGCCGCAGCCGTCGAAGCGGTGCTTAAGCCGTTAGGCGGGAATTGTGCGGTGTTGCCTTAACCACAGAATGTCGTTTTGCCTCACGCCCTGCGCTGCTTTTTATCCAGGCGGATCTTATCGCTGATCATTGCGATGAACTCGCTGTTCGTGGGTTTTCCTCTCAGGTTGTGGATGGTATAGCCAAAGTAGCTGTTCAGGGTATCCACATCGCCGCGATCCCAGGCGACTTCAATAGCGTGGCGGATGGCGCGCTCCACGCGGGAAGCCGTGGTGGCGTTGCGCTTGGCGATTTCCGGGTAAAGGCGCTTGGTTACAGCGTTGATATAGTCATGGTCGCTCACGGCCAGCAGAATGGCGTCGCGCAAGAACTGATAGCCCTTGATGTGCGCCGGTACGCCGACCTGATGCAGAATTTCTGTCACGGTCAGCTCATCACAATCCTGCGATACCGGCTGCGGGCGGATGGTGGAACCGGCGGCTTTCAGTACGCGGCTGACCAGAACGTTTTTCATCAAACGGCTTAACGAAAAAGAACGAGAAACCGTTATCCAGTAAATCCTGCTCCACTTCCTCACTCTGGAGTGCACCGGTCACAAAAGAACGTTGTGTGGCCGCCGCGGGTATCCTGGGTTTCATAGCGCTGTTTGACCGTGATGGCGTCCAGATCCGGCATAAACGCATCCAGCAGAACGGCCTGCGGGTGCTCTTCCAGCAGGGATTTGAGCGCCTGCGAACCGTTTTTCTCGCATACAGTCACATCAATTCCCTTGGCTTCCAGTGCCTGGCGGCAAAGCTGCGTGGTCTGCGCGCCGGTATCGGTCATCAAAAACTTGATCTTATCCATCCAAAAATTCCTCCCCTTGCATGTTCAGCCCAGCGGACGGCGGTTTTTGCGGCGCCCGGAGCTGTTATTCGGATCTGCGGCTGCCTGCCGCTCTCTACATTGAGAATTTTACCATATTTTACCATATCATGCAAGTAGAATCGTACTTTCTTTTCTTTCAAAAATCCCCGCCTATTCGTAATTATCGACAGGTTCCGGATTATTTCGTGTCCTCTCCCCCTGCCCTTGCTGCGATGTTGTTCGGTTTTCTTTTTGCTTTTCTTTTCCGGTTTTACCATTTTCGTAAAAAACGTGCGATGCACACTTTTTCCCAGGAAATTACCTTCCCTGCACGGCATCGGCACGTTTCAGCATGGTTGCAGCAAAGATGCCATAGCCGCGGGTTGGGTCGTTGACCAGCACATGGGTCACCGCGCCGACCAGGCAGCCGTCCTGTACAATGGGGCTGCCGCTCATGCCCTGCACAATGCCGCCCGTTGCCCGCAAAAGTTCTGGGTCAGTAATGCGCAGCAGCAGGTTGCGGTTGGGGTCCGAGGCTGTCATGTTGACCCGCTCAATGCGGACGGCAAAGCGCTGTGCCGTCTGGCCGGATATCGTGGTCACGATCTCTGCTTCGCCGGGGTACACTTCCTGAAGATTGGCAACGGGGATGTTCTCCCCTGCCTGCGCGGAATTTGTCAAAACGCCGTACACACCGGTCGAAGTATTGGCTTTGATGTTGCCAAAGGGCTGCTGACCGCCAAATTCGCCCCGCAGCTCCCCCGGCTGTCCCGCACTGCCGCGGCGGCAGCCGGTAATGGTGACGGAAACGGCTTCCCCGGTCAGCAACGTTAAATCCGTGCCGGTATCACTGTCCGAAACCGCGTGCCCCAGCCCGGCAAACGTCCCGTGTTCGGTATCCGCAAAGGTCAAAGTGCCAATGCCCGCCGAAGAATCCCGCACCCAGATGCCCGCCCGCGGGGCATCGGTGCCGCGCTCTCTGACCGGGGTAAGGGTGCAGGTCATCTGGTTTTGCCCGCGCAGGTAGCGTAGTTCCACGCTGCCGCCCGCCGCGGCAGCAATGGCGTCGGTCAGTTCCTCATTGGTGCGCACCGGGATGCCGTTTGCCTGGGTGATCAGGTCGCCCAGGCGCAGGCCCGCTTCTTTGGCCGGGTTCTCGCTGCCATGGACGGTATAGATATCGCTGAACGCAACGACCAGCGCCCCATCCGTGAACATCTTGACCCCAAAGGGGGTGCCGCCCAGCTGGACGGTTCGCCGCTGCTGCTGCACCGTGCGCACGGTTTTGACCGGCAGGCCCAGCAGGGTCAGGGTTACATTCGCGCTTTTATCCGCAGCCGTTACACCCGCGGGGGCAGCGCTGCCCGCAGGAACGGCGGGGGCGGCTTGCAGGAACGGCATGCTTTCTACCGCCAGCGGCTGCCCCTGCTCCAGCACAAAGGTATCCGGCAGTTCTGCCCGCAGGGCAACCAGCAGCCCCGCCGCCAGAACGCCGCCAGCCGCCAGCAGGGCCGCCACACGGCGCAGATATCGTAAGCCATTGGTTGGCATGGTTTCATCCCCTTCCCTACACAGTATGTGCAAAAAAAGCGGGCCGCAGCGCAGCCAAAAAGCTGGCAAATACTGCTGCATTTGCGCGCTTTTGGGTTTGGATGGTAGATTTTTTTTTCGCCTGTGTGCTATAATACTGGATAAGCATGATATGAGTTTTTATCTATTTGCTGCATGGAAAAGGAGAAAAGGGATGTCCCGTACCAACAAAACCAAGGAATTGCTGGCGCAGAGCCTGACGGAACTGATGGTTACCACCCCGCTGGAAAAAATTTCGGTAAACGATATTGTGGAGCATGCCGGGGTTGGGCGCAACACCTTTTATTACCATTTTGAGGATAAATTCGACCTGGTGAACTGGTATTTCCAAAGTGGTGCAACGCAGTTTTTGGTAACGCGCGGCCATTACGCCAGCTGGTCCACCCTGCTGACGGATCTGGAAGAATACCTTTTGCAGAACAAGACCTTTTTATGTAAACGCGCTGGCTTACACCGGGCAGAACTGTTTGCAGGAATATGTGTTCCATTACTTAAGCGAGATGTTTGGCCAGCGGCTACTCTCGCTGGTGCCCAGCGCAACCGAGCGCGACTGCCAGTTTACCGGCAACTTTTTATCGGGCGCCATGGTGGGCCTTTTGCTGCCCTGGGTACGCAATGGCATGCCGCCGCTGAACCAAGCTGACCTGGACCACGGCCTGCGCACGCTGTGCAGCTGCAATCTGGCGGTTCTGCTGGGCTATGGCATTGACCCCAGCGCTTTGGTATTATAAGCAGCGCTTCCAGGGTACATTCAGTCCCTTATTTTCCATAAACAATAAACGAAAACCGGCAGCTTTCCCTTTATTTCAGCGGGAAAGCTGCCGGTTTTATTTATTCTACAGTTCAGTCAAAATTCAGCGGGAAAGTTTTCCCCTCCGGGATGCACTGGCCCAGTTCCGTTTTGGGGGTGATCATGCGGTTCAGGTATTTTATATCATGTTCCCAATCCAGCAGCAGGACGGGGACCGCAACGCTGCCAATGCGGCTGTGGACGATTTGGCGGTACATAGCATCCGCGGTTTGCTGATCCATATCCGGCTTGCGGGTATAAACGCAGAAACAGGCCATACTGGGCCAGCACATCCAGCCAGTCGGTATTCACGGCCTGGGCGGCATCTGCCCGCCCCATTTCCACCAAAAAGCCATAGAACATCTGTTTGCTGCGCATGGCGTTGGCTGCGCGGCAGGCTTCGGTGGTAATTTCCGGCTCATGCAGGCACAGCAGTGTGATCACGTTATTGCACCCGGCAACGCGTTCCATGGTTGCTTCATTAAATTTCTGGGCATCAAACAGAACAAAGAACACGCTGTGGGTATGGCTTTGCAGCATGGCGACCGTTTTCGGGGTAAGGTCCTCGTCCGCATACAGCACCCAGGCATAGCTGGAACCGGCCTCTGCCTGAATAATGGCATCGTCCAGCTCCGGGGCGCTGCAAAAGCCCACATTCAGCCAGGAACGGGTTTCCCCGTTCTGCTTGCGGTTGTTGGAAGCACAGCTGATGATGGCATCAAACCCAAGGTTGATGCCTGCGGTGCAGATGGCATCCTCGTTGACCTGTGCCACAAGGTTGTTGATCAATTTATAATACAGGCTGTCGGTGCGCTGCAAGACGGTCTGCGCATGGTCAAAAAAGCGCTTTAAGTCCGGACGCTGCGCCAAAAGGGCGCACATATCCACATAGTTACGCAGCTGGCGGAAGCCATCGCGCCGCACATCGCGCACTGCGCGGTGGGCCAGCGTCATGGCAAAGCTGCGGGAGTTTTCCAAATCAGGTTTCATGGTATCCTTCTTTCGCAGCCGCGGGGCAGCGCGGCCGTTACAGTGTATGCAGGCAGCGGTACAGCGCTGCCCCTGGGGCATTCCCCTAGGGTGTATCTGAAAAGTCGAAAATGCAGTCTGTTTCTACAAACACAGCGGGATTTTGCGCTAAAAAGCCTTAAACCCTGCTTGTGTTTGCGAAATATCCGTCATTTTCTTTGTTTTCAGATATACCCTAGGCAACACCGCACAATTCCCGCCTTACGGCTTAAGCACCGCTTCGGCGGCTGCGGCACGGCATCTGCGTTGCCAAAATGCTCGATAATGTCGGGTTGCGGTACCCGCATCGTGCTTCGGGGGCAAAAGGCCCCTCGCACTCTGCGACCGCTGCCCCTGCTTCGGTTCGCTGTTTCCGCCACTGGCGGCGCTCACCTTGCAGCATCCAGTATTATCTGCGCTTTTGGCTTGGCATCTGCCGCACCTCGCTCGCCGTATCGGCACTTAGAATTATGCGGTATTGCCCTTAATAATAGAATAGCACGCGCGGGCGGCGTGTGCTATAGATAAATGCGGGAAAATGTACTAGATTATTTCACAGTGCACCCGCTTTTGTTCAATTTTGAAGCAAATCCGCCGTTATTTCAGTTCCACAACGGTCACGCCGCTCTCGCCCTCACCATAGCGGCCAAGGCGGAAGGATTTGACCCCGCGGTGGGTGCGCAGGTGCTTTTGGATGGCGTTGCGCAGCGCGCCGGTGCCGTTGCCGTGGATGATATACACGGTGTTCTGGTTGCTGAGCATGGCGTGGTCCAAGAAGCGGTCCACTTCGGCCAGGGCTTCCTCCACGGTGTACCCCAGCAGGTTCAGCTCCATGCTGGACTTGCGGTCGTGGTTCAGCTCCACGCGGGTGCGGGTGCGCGGCGGTTCCTGCTTTTGGGTGCGCTTATCCATCTTATCAGGGGCGCACAGGCCGGTCAGGGGGACCTTGGTTTTCAAAATACCGGCGCGCACTTCCACCATGCCGTTTTTGTCCGGGCGGGAAAGCACCACGGCGTGCTGGTCCAGCTCCGCGATCACGACCTCCTGGCCGGGCTTGACCTCTTTCAGCGGCACAAACTGGCGCTTGGGCTGCTTTTTTCTCGGTACGGTTCAGCAGCTGCTCTGTATCCTTGCGGGCAATTTCGCGGGCGCGCACAGCACGGGCGGCGGCGTTGGTCTTTTCATCTTTCTGGATGCGGCGCAGCTCGTCCGTCAGGGCATATGCCTGGTTCTGCACATTCTGCATCAGCTCATGGGCTTTGCGGCGGGTGGCTTCCAGCTCTTCCTCGCCCTGTTTGATCAGAGCATCACGCTTTTTCTCGGCGCTTTCCAGGGCATGCTCTGCTTCATAGCGGGCCTTTTCGGCTTCGTCCTCAGCGGCTTTCAGCTGCAGCTTCAAATCATCCAGCTGGGCCAGAACGCTGTCCAGCCGCTTATCATCGTTGGACATATGATTACGGGCGGCATCGATGACGCTTTCCGGAATGCCCAGCTTGGCACTGATGAGGAACGCGTTGGACTTACCAGGCACGCCCACGCTGAGCTTGTAGGTGGGGGCCAGGCTTTCCACATCAAACTCACAGCTGGCGTTCACCACGCCAGGGGTTTCCAGCGCGTAAATTTTCAACTCGGCGTAGTGGGTGGTGGCCATCAGCAGGGTGCCCTGCTTACGCAGCCTTTCCAGAATGCTGACGGCCAGCGCCGCGCCCCTCTGCCGGGTCGGTACCGGCACCAAGTTCGTCGATCAGGGTCAGGGGGTATCGGGGCCGGCCAGCTCCAGAATGCCGGTGATCCGCTTCATATGGCCGGAGAAGGTGGACAGGCTCTGTTCAATGCTCTGTTCATCGCCGATATCCACCAGGTATTCATCAAAATGGCAGACGGTACTGCTTTCGTGCGCCGGGATCAAGAAGCCGTGCTGGGCCATCGCGTTCAGCAGGCCGGCCGTTTTGATGCTGACGGTTTTGCCGCCGGTGTTGGGGCCGGTGATAACAAGGGTATCATATTTTTCGCCCAGGGCAATATCCACGGGCACGACCTTTTTCTTGTCGATCAGCGGGTGGCGGGCTTTTTTCAGTGCAAAGCGGCAGCTATCGTTCACCTGCGGCATAAAGGCGTTCTGCTCCACCGCAAGGCGGGCTTTGGCCAGCAGCAGGTCAATTTGCAGCATAGCGTCATAGCTGTAACTGAACTGCGGCTCCAGTGATGCCACCTGGCCGGAGAACGCCGTCAGAATGCGGGTGATTTCCTCCTGCTCTTGGGCGTGCAGCTGCATAATGCGGGCGTTGGCTTCCACCACAGCGGTGGGCTCCACAAACACGGTGGAGCCAGTGGAGGAAACATCGTGGATGACGCCGCCGACTTCGCCGCGGTACTCGGCACGAACCGGCACAACATAGCGGCCGTTGCGGATGGAAACCACAGCATCCTGCAAAAATTTGTTGGTGGTAGAGTTTTTGATGATGGCATCCAGCTTGGTGCGGATGCTGTCCTCCGTCGCGCGGATCTTGCGGCGCAGGTCGCGCAGGGTAACGGAGGCGGTATCGGCCATTTCTTCCGGCGAAATGATGCACTCGCCGATCTGCTTTTCCAGCACCGGCTGAGGAGCCAGGGCAAAGAACAGGTCATCGGTGGGCAGCATATCGTGGTCGGTCAGGCCGTACCACTGGGCCAGGCCGGAAAAAATTGCGCAGCGCTGCAGCAATTTCCAGCAGCTCGCCCATCGAAAGAATGCCGCCCTTGGCCGCATGGGCCACCACGCGGCGCACTTCATGCACAGCGCCAAAGCGCGGGCTGCCGTTTTTCAGCAGCAGGGCGTTGATGGCGTTGGTCTGGGCCAGGGCGTAGCGCTCCTCCTCCGTTGTGGCAAACGGCTCAATGGCGCGCATCATCTCTTTGGTTTCCGCACAGGTGCACAGCTGCACCGCACGGGCAATAATTTTATCCAGTTCCAGGGTTGTACGGTAGGAAACGTCCATAGATAAATTGGTTACTCCTGTTGGGTCAGATGGGTCAAAAATCTTGTTTTATCGTATCATCTATCATGCACGGTTATTCCAGCACACCGTGCAAAAATTCAAGGCTTTTGGGCTGATAGTCCAGGTGAGCCGCCACATACTGTTCACACACACGGCCCAGGCGGCGCTGGCTTTGGTCTGTCAGGGTAAAGTTGAACAGTTTGGCATCCTCTGCCAAACAGATATGCCGCAGCGCATACAGTGCACCGGGGTCCAGGTTGGGGGCACGCGGTGCTCTTTGGCGGCGCAGTCGGCGCACAGCAGACGGCCCGCTACCGGATCCAGGTAAAAATCACAGCCGTCATACCGGGCGCACACATCGCAGGCCAGCACCCCCGGCATGTATCCCGCCTGGGTCATGGTGCGCATTTCATAGATGGCTTTCAGCTGGCGCAGCGGGCGTTTTTGCTCAGCGGTCATGTACAGGGTGTTCAGCAGCAGGCGCAGGCAGTCCGCCGATTCCGGCGGCTCCGGCGCCAGCGTGATGGTCAGCTCCGAAAGATAGGCTGCCAGGGCGGTGCCTTCCACGGTTTTGCTTAACCCGTGGAACACCTTGCTGACAGCGGCGCTGTCAATAAAATTGGTTTTGCGGCCCAGTGTAATGGCAAATTCTGAATAACAGAAAAGCCCGCAGGCACTGAACAGCTTGTTTTTCAGCCGCAGGCTGCCGCGGGCGGATGCTGACAGCACCCCGTTACCCGGTGTCAGCACTGTCAGGATCTGGTCGGCTTCGCCCACCCGGACCGCACGCAGGACAAGCCCCATTGTGTTGATCTGCATTGTTTTCCCCCGTGGTTATGCCCTGCGGCGCAGTGCTGCGGTAATCAAGGTAGTCATAAATACTGCCGCTGGCAGCAAATTTCTGCCACTGTGCGGCGCGGATTCCGTCGGTTTCAGCATTTCCTGGCATGATGGCCCGCCCCCTTTACGGATTAGCTTGCCACCATCATACCGATCCATGCGTGGAAAAGTTGTCCAACCGTGTGGTTGGACAGGGTTCGCGCAGTCTCCCCGCTGTTACGGCTTGGCAAAACCGAGGTTATCCAGCAGGCGGTCGTTATCGCGCCAGTCCTCACGCACCTTTACCCAGCATTGCAGGTTCACGCGGGCGCCCAGCAGTTCCTCGCAGTCCATGCGGGCGGCGGAGGCAATCTTTTTCAGCATCTGGCCGCCCTTGCCAATGATCATGCCCTTATGGCTCTTGCGCTCGCAGCAAATTTCCACGCTGATGTCGATCAAATCGCTGTCCGGGCGTTCTTTGAAGCTTTCCACCGTAACGGCAATGCCGTGGGGGATTTCTTCCCGCATGAACAGCAGGGCTTTTTCACGCACCAGCTCGGCCACCAGCTCTTTTTCCGGCATATCGGTAAAAGCATCGTCGTCAAAGTAATGCGGGCCGGGGTTGGCGTACTGCTTCAGCAGCGGGAACAATTCTTCACAGCCGGTGCCATCCTTGGCGGAAACGGTGACGATCGCATCAAAAATACCGAACTCTTCCACCTGCTTTTTGCGGGCTTCCAGCGCGGCAAAATCATTCAGCAGGTCCACCTTGTTGATGACCGCGATTGCCGGACCTGCTTTGCGCAGTGCTTCCACCATGCCAAGCTCGGATTCGGTAAATTCCCCGGTAGGCTCAAACAGCATCAGGGTCACATCCACATCCTTCAGGCTGGCGGCTGCGGTCTGGGTCATGCGGGAATCCAGCCGGTTGCGCGGCTTATGGATGCCGGGGGTATCCAGCAGCACATACTGTACCGGCCCCTTGGTGATAATGCCGGTAATACGGTTGCGGGTCGTTTGTGCCTTTTGGGTCACGATGGCAACTTTTTCGCCAACCAGGTGGTTGGTCAGGCTGGATTTACCCACGTTGGGGCGGCCCACAAGGGCCACAAACACGCTGGAGGGCATTTCAGGTTCATTGTGGTTCTTCTGCATTCGTACCTTCTCTTTCAATCTGCTGCAATCTGCGGGCTATTTGGCCCGGTTGGGTTCACCCGTGCTGCACGGTTGGGCAGCCGGGCCTTATTTTTCTTCGGTTTTATTTTCTTTTGGGGTTTTGACCTGTTCCTGCTTGCCAAGGCGGAAGGTGAACAGGTAGGCCAGCACCAGCGAAAGCACCCAAAGCGCCGTGCTGAGCGGCGTCGCCGTCACGCTGGTCCAGATGGCGTTCAGAGCAGCCGCGTTGCCAAACAGGCAGATGCCCACGACCACCGCACCAAACGCTGTGACCAGCACGCCTCCAGCCGCCATATCTTTGGCGGCACCGGCGCTCCACCAGTGGGTGGTATCCGGCTTATCCACAGCGCGCTCCACGGCGGAATTCATCAGCTCCATGCCAAGCATCATAAACACGCAGATGGCCAGCAGCGCCACGCCGGTGGCGTCAATGTGCGCCATGTGCGCCGCGGCAAATACATACAGTGCCGCACACAGGTGGAAGCGGAAGTTGCGTTCCTCCAAAACAGCTGCGCAGATGCCGTGCCATGCGTAAACAAAGCCGTGCCCAAACCGGGCAAGGTCCGTCAGCATGCGATTCTTTTTCTTGGGCTTCATGTACAGCTCACACTTCGTCGTTGGTGTAGCTGACAGTGCGCGGCAGGCCCAGCTGCATCAGAACAGCTTCCTCTTTCTCGCGCATACGTACCGCTTCCAGCCCGCTGGATTCATGGTCATAGCCCAGCAGGTGCAGCATGGAATGTACCGTCAGATAGGCAACTTCACGCTGCAGGCTGTGTGGCCGTACAGTTCGGCCTGTTCCATGGCGCGCTCCATAGAAATCACGATATCGCCCAGAATCTTGCAGCCGTTGTCCTCGTCGATATCATACTCCCCCGTTTTCTGCCATGGGGAAGCTGAGCATCGGTGGGGGCATCCTTATCCCGGTACTGCTTGTTCAGCTCGTGGATGCGGGCGTTATCCACAAAGGTCACGCTGATCTCTGCCGGGCCGTCAAAGTTTTCGTATTCCAGCACCGCATTGCAGCTGCGGCGGATCAGGATGCGAAGCCCCGAAGGAACTTTGACCGCGTTCTGCTCATTGGTGATCAATACTTTGTTAGACATAGGAAATCTGCCTCCTGACTGTGCTTTTGTTCGGTGCTGTTGGGCACCGTTTATAAATCATTTTTATTTTTATACTCTATCCGTTACGCATTTGCCGTTTCCGGCTTGGCCTGCGGGGCCCGCTTGGGCGGCTGGGCGGCGCGCTCATAGGCTTTTACGATCTGCTGTACCAGGCGGTGGCGCACAACGTCCTTTTCGGTCAGGTAAACCTGCGCAATGCCGTCAATCCCCTTTAATATATGCAGGGCATCCACCAGGCCGCTTCGGGTCTTTTCCGGCAGGTCCACCTGGGTCACATCGCCCGTCACTACCACTTTGCTGCCCACACCCATGCGGGTCAGGAACATCTTCATCTGTTCGGGGGTGGTGTTCTGGGCTTCATCCAGGATGATAAAGGCATCGTCCAGCGTGCGGCCGCGCATGTAGGCCAGCGGGGCCACCTCAATGGCCTGCTTTTCTACCAGCTTCTGGAAGGTTTCCGCCCCCAGCAGGTCAAACAGGCCGTCATACAGCGGGCGCAGATAGGGGTCCACCTTATTTTGCAAATCGCCGGGCAGAAAGCCCAGCTTCTCCCCCGCTTCCACGGCGGGGCGGGTCAAAATAATGCGGCTGACATCTTTTGACTTGAACGCCTTGACCGCCATGGCCACAGCCAGGTAGGTTTTGCCCGTACCGGCAGGCCCCACGCCAAAGGTGATGGAGTTGGCGCGGATGGCGGAGAGATACTCTTTCTGGCCCAGCGTTTTGGGGTGGATGGGGCGGCCTTTGGCGGTAACGGCGACAAAATCATCGTTCAGTTCCCGCAGGCGCTTTTCCTCGCCGCCGCGGGCCAGGCTGATGCAGTAGCGTACCGTCTGTTCCTCCAGCGGGGTGTGGTTCTGCATCAGGGTCACCATGCCGTCTACTGCATGCACAGCAGCTTCCACGTCTTTTGGCTCACCGGTAAACTTTAACAGGGAGCCGCGGCAGACCGCCGTGACGTGGAACTCATTTTCCAGCAGTTTTACGTTCTGGTCACAGTTGCCAAAAATGGCGGCGGCCAGTTCGATGCTGTCTAATTCGACTGATTTTTCGGCCAATATGGTACCTCCTGTGCAGCCAGGCGTCAGCCGCCGGGCCAGCCCGCACGCTTTTACGCCTGTTTTTGCGGTTTTTGTGGTAAAAAAGATTACAGATAGCCATAATCTTTCAATTTGAATTATAGCACAGTTTTGTCGAAAATAAACTATGAATGTTGCACAAAATTTTAACCTCCTGCATGTTAAAATCCACGCAGGGGATGATTGTAACCTTTTGGTCATCATGAACAAAAAGTATCCCACCCAGAATATTTTTTCAACTTTTGCCCCGTTTCCCTTGACTTGTGCCAAAAATCCAGTATACTATTATTGTTGTGCTGGTGTGGCTCAGTTGGTAGAGCAGCTGATTCGTAATCAGCAGGTCGCCGGTTCAAGTCCGGCCACCAGCTCCATAAACCGCGCAGGGTTCCGTTTGGTAATCCTTCGCGGTTTATTTTTGTGTTTTTCTGTACAAGAATTCAAGCGCCCTGCTGTGTTTTTCACAACAGGGCGCTTGTTTTGTTGATTATTCTTTCGTTTTTTCCGTTTCGGGTGCGTCTCCTGCAGAGGTGTTTTTCGTTTGGGGCTGGGGTTCTTCGTTCACCACGGGGATAAAGCGCTTGGCAAACTTGTTTTTACCGCGGCTGCGCACATAGAAATAGCCGATCATCGAGAACGTGAACGCACCGATAAAGTTGACGAAAAGGTCCTCCATCGTATCCAGCAGGCCAATATCCAGGTAGCCGCCCAGACCAAGGGCCGTCTGGGTGCCATCACTTTGCACCACGATCACATCCGTGATATTGCGGATGACGCCGGGATGGTTACCGCCGGTGGGGTCCAGCATCACGCTGCCAATGGTGTTGACCACGGAATCCTTTTGCATATCCAGCAAAAACAGCTGGTCCATGGTACACTCAAAAAATTCCCAGATCACGCCAACCGTCATGGAAAAGCAGAATGCCACAATGGCCAGGTACAGCGGGGAGAGCGAAAAGCCGATCTTTTTCCTCCCGGTTGAGGATATCAAGCAAAGAGAACCCGACGGCCGCGCACAAAAAAGCCGTTCAGGGTGTGCAGCACGGTATCCCAATAGGGGAAGGTAACGTAATAGGCGTTAATCTCGCCCAAGATTTCCGCCGCATAGATAAACAGCAGGATGATAATTTCCAGCGTATTTGGCAGTTCAATGTCCAGCCGGTGCTGCACCATGTTGGGCACGCCGAACAGGAACAGCGTCAGCACACACAAAAAGACATTTTCAAAGTTGCGGTTAAAAATCTGGGCAATCAGCACCAGAATGACCGAGGCACGCAGCAACAGGTAAACGATGGTAACCGAGCGCTTGTTCTTCCAGGCATCTTTCAGCTGGCTCAAACGACGGGGGCGCGGCGAGGGTGGTACGTTTTTCAAATCGGGCATGAAATATCAGTCCTCCAGGCTGAAATCTTTGGGGTCATAATGCGGCAGTTCCTGCCGGTGCGGCACGCGCAGCAGCGGGTCATACCGGAACTTGCGGCAGGCAAAATAGGGCGAAACCACGCCCCGGTTTTTGCACAGAACCATTTTCTGGTCAGCCGCCGGAGAGCCGTGGGTGCAGTAAGCACACGCCGGAGGAGAAATTTTGTGCCATAGGGCGGCTTTTTGAACATCCGCTTTCCTCCAATACTGCAAGGTTTGGCAGCGGTTCACCGCGGGCCGTCTGCACGGCTTTGCGGTGCGCTGCCGGAATAGTATTATTATAAGAGCTTTAGCAGGTTTTGTAAAGTTGATACAGTGCAGCGCACAAAAAGAATGCAATTGCCAGCGCCGTATCCCACGCGGTACGCTTCATAACGACCACCTGCGGGGCCAGACTGGTGAACACAGCCGCCTGCCCCGGTACCAGCGGAAGGCACAAGTGCAGCAGGCCCTGCAAAAACATAAAATGCAGCACCCGTGCGGCCAGCAGCAGCCCCAGCGGCACCGTCCCCTGCAGCAGCGCCGCCAGCTGGGCAAGCACCGATACCCCCAGCAGACTCAGGCACAGGCACACCCCCGCCACGCTGCCTGCAGCGGCAAAATCTGCGCAGCCTGCGGAGATTTCCAGCGCAGCGTTCAGGTAAGGCCGCGCACCATCAGGCATTCCCTGCCCCAACACACTGCCCACCACGCGGCAGAACACCGCGCAGCCGCACACCGTCAGGCTGCTTTGCACCGCATTGCTGATGGCCTGTGGGAAGGTCACGCTCTTTTGTTGACTGCTCCCCTGCCCAGCTGGCAATTCCTGCTTTGGCAAAAATAGCACCAGGCAGGCTGCGGCAACAAGGTTGGCTGCCAGCTGCAAGCCATACAGCAGCAGCCCCAGCGCCACGCTGCCAAACAGCTGCCCCCCAATGCAGCCAACCACAAAGCCGGGGCCGGAACAGCAGCCCAACAGCAGCAGGAGCGCGGCATCCCGCGGGGGGCAGTTCCCCCGTTTTGCGCAATGCTGCAATCTGTTGGGCGCACACCGCGTATCCACCACACCAGCCCAGCACCAGCACCGCCGGGGCCCGTGGGCTGCGGATCCCGCACAGCCGCATCAAAGGCCGCAGCGGCCACCCCAGCGCCGGAGCCAGCGGCCCCAGCAGGCCGCACACCACAAACAGTGGGAACAGCGCGGGCAGTAGGCTGCCGCCGCAGAGCTTCAGCCCCGCCGCAAAGCCCTGCGCCGCTGCCTGGGGCCGGGCCAGCAGCAGGCCGCTCAATGCCAGCGCCAGTGCGGCCTGCACCACCGGCCAGGGGGCAAACCGCATTTGGCTTGATTTTTGCTTCATATCTGCACCGCCTTTGCCGTATATTGGGGTGAATGATCCTTGCATGTGTGTTCCCCGGCAGACGAAAGGAGGCGGTCTGGCATGAAGCAGCACCCACGCCGCCGGTCCAAACGCCGCACCCCGGCCCCCACCCTGCACGACCTGCTGCGCCAGCCGGACGCCGATTTTTACCGTCTGCCGGATTTGGAGATCCGCTCCGGGCGCATTGTTACCGATGGCTGCCGCCGGGTGCTGGATTTTGCCCCACAGAAGATCACGCTGGATGTGGGCAGCACGGTTATTACATTTTATGGCACTGCGCTGCGAATAGAATCGCTGAACGGCAAACGGCTGACGGTTGCCGGGCGGGTGGCCCGTATTGATTTTGCACCCAAGTGGGAGGTTGACGCCAATGAAGCGCCGCATTCAGGCAGCAGATAGCATTCGGTTTTGTGTGCGCGGCCGCGGGGCGCAGCGCCTTTTGGGCCAAGCCGCCCAGGCCGGGTTGAAGCTGGAACGCATTGCCCCGCAGGCAGACGGCTTTACCGCCGTGGTGTCCGGCGCCGGCTGGGCCAAGCTCTGCCAGCTGGCCGGTGCGGGCGGGTGGCAGGTGATCCAAATGCAGCGGCGCGGCCCCGGTCCATTAGCAGAGCGATTGCTGCGCCGCCCCGGCATTCTGGCGGGCATCGGCCTGTTTTTTGTGCTGCTGCACTGGCTGGGCGGCTTTTTGTGGTGCATGGATCTGGAACTTTTGACCGTTCCCCAACAGGAAAGCATCCGCACACTGCTGGCGCAGAGCGGCATCTGGGAGGGCTGCCGCCCCATCCAGGCGGAGCTGGCCCAGGCGCAGCAGCTGTTGGAAGCCAGCGGTGATTTTGGCTGGGTCAGCCTGAATTTTACCGGTGGCTGCCTGGCCGCCGAGGGTACGCCCCTCCAGCAGGCACAGGCGGAACCACCCGCCCAGAACACCGGGCTTTATGCCCGTGCAGGCGGCGAGGTGCTTGCTGTAAACATTGCCAGCGGTTTTGCACAGGTGCAGCCGGGCCAATACGTTGGCAACGGCATGCTGCTGGCCGCTGCGGAAAAGCTGGACCGCAGCGGTGCGCCCGTGCCCCAGCCCGCCAGCGGCACCGTAACAGCGCGGGTGCGGCTGGCCTACACCGGGCAGCAGGCGTTCACCCAGCAGCGCCCGGTTCTGACCGGCGCTTGCGCGGAACGCCGCACCCTAACCCTGCTGGGCCGCAGCTGGCAGCTGCCGGGGTCCGGCGCACTGCCGGAGGATGTTCCGCCCCGCGTACGGTGGCTGCCGCTGCGCCTGGGGCGGCTGGCTTTGCCCGGCTGCGTGCAGGAAACCACCTGTTGGGCACGGGAAACACAAAAGCAGACTTTCACCCCCGAAACCGCCGCAGCTCTGGCACGGCGCAGCGCCCGCCTGCAATTATTGCAGGATTACCCCGATGCCGTGATTGAAAGCGAGCGCGATTTTGCCAGCACCACCGCCACCGCCGCCGTGTGCCGCGCGGTGTTTGTGTTTTGCGCCAACATTGCCGAACCGCGCAGCGCCCCCGCCGCCAGTGGGTGACAAGCGGGGTCCGGCGTGCTATAATGCCTATGGCAACACCGCACAATTCCCGCCTTGCGGCTTAAGCACCGCTCCGGCAGCTGCGGCACGGCATCTGCGTTGCCAAAATGCTCGATAATACACAAAGTATTATCTGCGCTTTTGGCTTGGCATCTGCCGCACCTCGCTCGCCGTATCGGCACTTAGAATTATGCGGTATTGCCCTATAATTCGAGATTCGAACATAGGATGTTGAGGGACAGGGAGGAAACACCATGGAAGAAATGCTGGATTTGGTCAACGAGCAGGGCGACCCCATCGGCCGGGCTGTGCCGCGCAGCGAGGCGCACCGCCTTGGGCTGCGCCACCGTACCAGCCATGTGTGGCTGGTACGCCGCAAAAACGGCGTGCTGGAAGTTCTGCTGCAAAAGCGCAGTGACGAGAAAGATTCTTTCCCCGGCTGTTACGATATTTCCAGTGCGGGACATATCCCGGCCGGGCAGGGCTTTGTGGATTCCGCCCTGCGGGAGTTGAAAGAAGAGCTTGGCGTAACCGCCCAGCCGCAGGACCTGATTTTGTGCGGGCAGCGCAGCTTCCAGTTTTCCGCGGTGTTCCACGGCAAACCGTTCAAGGATAACCAGGTCAGCAATGTGTACCTGCTCTGGCTGGACCGTGATGCCGAAAAATTTACGCTGCAAAAAGAGGAGATCAGCGCCGTGCGCTGGATGCCCCTTGCCGACTGTTTGCGTAATGTGGAGAACGGCGCGCTGAACAGCTGCATTTTCCCAGAAGAGCTGCGGATGGTGCAGGCCACGGTGGAAAAGGCAAGCGCAACTTGATTGAAGAAATTATTTTGTGGGAAAGCTGTGGGAAACGGCCTTCCCTTATTTTTTTATTTTGCCGTGTAACAACACGGGCCTTTTTGACGTTTTTGATCGTGAAGGGACGGGAAAACCGAATGCCGGCTCGTGCTTTCCCCTATTTATGAGCTTAGGCAACACCGCACAATTCCCGCCTTGCGGCAAGCACCGCTCCGGCAGCTGCGGCACGGCATCTGCGTTGCCAAAATGCTCGATAATGTCGGGTTGCGGTACCCGCATCGTGCTTCGGGGGCAAAAGCCCCTCGCACTCTGCGAACGCTGCCCCTGCTTCGGTTCGCTGTTTCCGCCACTGGCGGCGCTCACCTTTGCAGCATCCAGTATTATCTGCGCTTTTGGCTTGGCATCTGCCGCACCTCGCTCGCCGTATCGGCACTTAGAATTATGCGGTATTGCCTTAACGCAAAATCCGGCTGCGTTTGCAGAAACAGACGATATTTTCGACGTTTCAGATACCCCCTGGGAAAATGCCAAAGGTGTTTGCCTGAAAAAATTTTCCAAGGCTCTCCCGCAAAAAGCGTTTATTACGAAAGGAAATTGAATACCATGAAAAATATCCATTCCATCAATTTTATCAAACACACCACCCTGCTTGCTTGTTCTGCCCTGTTGGCTGTCAGCCTTGCCGCCTGCAGCCAGCCTGTCGCTTCCGATGCCGCCAGCACTGCAGGCAGCGCTTCCAGCAGCACCACCAGTGATACCGCTCAAATCCCCAACCCGTGGACCGGCTGCACCGCCCTGGCGGATGCCGCCGCCCTGACCGGGTACGATTTTACCGTGCCCGACTCCGTGGATGGCTACCCGGACGTTACCATTGCCGTATTGGAAAGCGAGCAGCTGACCGAGGTGCAGTACAGCTCCGGCAATGCCCGCCTTTGCCTGCGCAAGGCCCCCGGCAGCGATGACATCAGCGGAGATTTCAACCAGTATGCGGAAAGCAATGCCGTTGATGTTGACGGCCGCAGCGTGACCCTGCAGGGCAACGACGGCCAGGTTCAGCTTGCCACCTGGCTGGACGGGGACTATACCTACTCCATCGGCATTTACCGTGAAGACGGCACTGGGCTGACCGCCGATGAAATGACCGGCCTGGTAAAAGCTGCCAAATGAGCGGCAAATTGTAACAATTTGGAACAACCTCAACCAAAACACAAAAGGGTGCGCAGCGAACGGTTTGCTGCACACCCTTTATTTTTGCTTTTTACACTTTTTGTTGCTGCGGTTTTGCAAAGCGTACTTTTAAAACGCATGGAATCCCGTCAGCATCTTACGAAACAGCGCTATTATTGTTCAACTTCATCACAATCAGGCCGTGATGTTCCCGCTATAAAAACCTGCACAGGAAATCCCCGCCTGAGGGAAAGGCGGGGATTTGAGAAAGGAGGAGAAGAACACATGAAAAAAGATTTGTTAATATTTATCTTTCGCTTGCAACTAAATTGTAACCTTTTTGAAACCTTTTGTCAAGGCCAAATTGTAAAAGATTTGTAACCAATTTTGTGTTTTTTGTGTGAACACTTCATCCTTCTCTTTGTTGCCCCGTCAATCCGCGTTATCCTGCAGGGGTGCCAGGGTAATTTCGGCTTCAAAGTTGCAGGTATCCCCCTGCCACCCGGCCATATACCAGCGGTTTTCGCCCACTGCGGCGCGGTACAGGCGGGTGCTTTCGCCCATGGGTACTTCCTTGTGATAATACAGGATCACATCCGTTACAGTGTGGGTCCGCCATACTTCCAGTGGCAGCGCATCACAGATCAGGTCCGCATACACGGTATTGTTCATATGGCCGTTCCGATCGCACCGGCTGTACACAGCGCGATGGGTGCCAAGCTCTTCACAATCCTCCCGCTTGACTTTTGTCAGCTTGATGGGCAGTTCCCGGTCCAGCTTATCCACCCAGCCCGTTGTGGGGAAACCTTCCGGGTGCTTGCGCAGGATCATCCGCTTGTCAGTATCAATCAACACCCAGCGGCTGTCCACACACACTTCTTCCCTGCCCTGTGCATCGCAAAAGGTGGTAAAGCGGCGGTTGACGGCGCGGTGCAGGGCTTCCGGCTCGGTCTGCACGGTAATGGTTTCTTCCACGCGCGGGGTACGGGTAATGTGCAGAGCCAGCTTGGCCAGCACGTAAGACGTGGGGTGCTGGCATACAATTCCGGGGTAATGCCGTAATGTTCCGCATCCTCGGCGCCAATTTGCTGGCAGTAGCGCAGCAGGCTGCCAAGGGTTGCCATTTTGCGGAAGTCAACATCATTTTCGTAGATCCTATATTCCTGGGTGTATTTCATCTCTCTGCCCTCTATTCATCTGCATTGTTTTGCACACAAATCTTTTTTATAGTATAACACAAGCCCCGGTTCATCACAAAGGACAAATCGGGGCTTGTGTTTCAAATTGATTTTAAGCGGTGCCGGGCTGCTTAATAATTGTCCTGCACCTTTTTGCGCATCTTGCGCCAGATGTTAAAGCCGGAAATTGCAATGGCCCCCAGCAGGAACACCACGATCAGCCAGCCGCTGCCAGATTCATCGTAGCTCTTCATCTCACTCCATTTAGCGTCCATTTCGGCGTTGATGTCATCCGGCAAGGTCACAAAGACTTCCGCCTTATTCATCACTTCATCGCTGGGGGTAAGCGATCGGGCTGTACTTCAAATCATCGTCCAGCCGCTCCCACACTTCGGTGATGGGGGGTGGAGTAGCCGATGAAGTCACAATTCTGGTAGCCGACATCCGGTTCACACATAAAGTTGATGAACATTTCGGCGGCTTCCTTATGTTTGCTGGAAGCCGGGATGCACATGCTGTCCACAAAGAAGTTGACGCCCTCCTCCGGCGAAACGAACGCCAGATCCGGGTTTTCATCGATCATGGTCAGGGCATCGCCCGCATAATACGGGGCCATGGCAGCTTCGCCGCCCTCCATTTTATCGAAGATCTCATCCATAACATAGGCCTGCACTACAGATTTCTGAGCCTGCAGTTCCTTCATTACGTCGTCTACTTCTTCCACGCTGGAAGGGTTCAGCGAAAGGCCCATCTTTTTAGCTGCAATAGCGTAAGCATCGCGGGAGTTATTGAACATCAGCACATTACCGGCGTACTCCACATCCCACAGGTCCGCCCAGGATGTGGGCGGTTCTTCCACCATGGTGGTGTTATAAATAATGCCGGTGGTGCCCCAGGTATACGGCACGCTGTAAGTGTTATCAGGGTCATAGCTCCAGCCGAGGTAATTCTCGCCGATGTTGGCCATATTGGGGATGTTATCGTAATCCAGCTCGGCCAGCATGTTTTCGGCAATCATTTTGCCCACCATGTAGTCAGACGGCACGATCACATCATAACTGGCGCCGCCGGATTTCATTTTGGCATACAGGCTCTCGTTGGAGTCAAAGGTGGTATAGTTGACCCTGATACCGGTCAGGTCCTCGAAGGCCGAAATCACGTTCACGCTGTCATCGGAACCATCCGAGATATACAGGCCCCAGTTATACACATTCAGGGTCAAATGGTCGTTGGCAAAGCGGGTCCAATCGTAATCGGCAGAAACCGAGATATCCTCGTTGACCTCCAGCATCTCCCCTTCCGCTGCATAAGCAGGCAGGGTGCAGGCAAGGCTTAGGGGCTGCGCACAAGGCAAAGCGCTGACAACCGCGCGGGTAAACTGTTTCATCTCTGCTTACCACCTTTACTGTTCGGCCGCAGCGCGGCGGATGGCCTTCTGGTTACGCTTGTAGGCGCGGGAATCCATAGCGTTGGAGGTAAGGATGATTGCCAGAATGACCAGGAATATGATGGCAGACAGCGCGTTGATCTCCGGGCTGACCTTTTTGCGGGTCATGGAGTAGATGGCAATGGGCAGGGTCTGCATGGTGCCGCAGTTGAAGTAGGAGATCATGAAGTCATCAATGGAGTAAGTCAGGCAGATCAAAAATGCCGACATGATGGCCGGGCTGAGCTGCGGCAGAATGACCTTGAAGAACGCCTGGCGCGGGGTGCAGCCCAGATCCAGGGCGGCATTGTACAGGCTGCCGTCCAGCTGGCGCAGCTTGGGGCCAACGTTAAAGATAACATATGGCACGTTAAAGGTGATATGTGCAATCAGCAGGGTGATCCAGCCGAACACGCCATTTTCGCCGCCAATGCCCATTTTTTGCACGATGACGAACAGCAGCATGAGGGAAACGCCGGTGATGATTTCCGGGTTGACAACCGGGACATAACTGATGTTATTGATAATCAGCTGTGCCTTGCGGCTCATGGAGTTGATGCCGATGGTGGCCAAGGTGCCCAGCACCGTGGCAATGATAGCCGAAACAAATGCCAATACCAGTGAAAGCCCCAAAGCGGAAAGGATCATCTCGTTATGGAACAGGCTGGCATACCATTTTAAGGAAAAACCGGTAAATACCGCACGGCTCTTATTTTCGTTAAAGCTGTAGGCGATGAGGACCGCGATGGGCAGGTACATAAACCCGAACACCAGCACCAGGTAGGTGCGCTGCAGCAAATGCTTATGCTGTGTTTTCATTACATCACACCCTCCATTTCCTCTTCGTCAAAGCTGGAGGTAAAGCTCATGCAGAGCAGAACGATCACCATCAGCACAAGGCTCATGGCAGAGCCGAGATTCAGGTTGTAAGAGTTGCCAAGGAACTGCAGCTCGATCAAGTCGCCAATCAGCAGGTTAGCGCCGCCGCCCAGCATACGGCTGATAATAAAGGTGGAAACCGCCGGAACAAACACCATGGTAATGCCGGTGGCAATGCCGGGCTTGCTCAGCGGGATCAGCACGCGGCCTAAAATCTGGAACACATTGGCTCCCAGGTCCTGCGCAGCTTCCACCACAGAATTGTCGATCTTGGTCATGGCGGTGTACAGCGGCAGGATCATATACGGCAGGTAGTTATACACCATGCCCAGTACCACGGCGCCGGAGGTATTGATCATATTAAAGGGGCCGATGCCGAACAGGCCCAACAGCTTGTTGATCAGGCCGTTTTTTTCCAGCAGGGTCATCCACGCATAGGTGCGCAGCAAAAAGTTCATCCACATGGGTAGCATGACCAGCATCAGCATAATATGCTGTTTATTGGCGCGCAGCCGGCTGAGGAAATACCCCACCGGGTACGCCAGCACCAGGCAGATGATCGTGGCCTCCGCCGCAAGCAGCAGGCTGCGGCCAAAAACCGAGGCGTACCGCCCAATGCTGGTCAGGTTGGCAAGGGTAACCTGGCCGTCACTGTTGGTCAGGGCATACCACACAACAATGCCCAGCGGCACCACAATAAACAGGACCATCCACACCAGGTACGGTGCGGCAGCCCAGCGCGAAGCTTTGGAACGCAGCATCCCATCACACCTCCTCGCGGGACATGATGTGAATTTCATCCGGGCCAATGTTCATGCCGATCAGCTCGCCCGGCTGGCTGGCCTGGGTGGAGTGGATCAGCCATTCTTTGCCTTCCACGTCAACGTGCATTTCAAAATGCACGCCCTTGAAGATCACCTCGCGCACAAGGCCGGTCAGCTTGCCGGCGGACGGCGGAACGATATCCACGTCCTCCGGGCGGATAACCACCTGCACCGGCTCGCGCGGCTTAAAGCCGCGGTCCACGCAGGCAAATTCCTGCCCGCCAAAGCTGACAAGGAAGTCTTTTTCCATAATGCCGTCCACAATGTTGGAATCTCCGATGAACTTGGCAACAAAGGCATTGCGCGGCTCGTTATAAATATCCTGCGGGCTGCCGATCTGCTGGATGTTGCCCTTGTTCATGACAACAACGGTATCGGACATGGTCAGGGCTTCTTCCTGATCGTGGGTAACGTACACAAAGGTAATATTCATCTCACGCTGCAGGCGTTTGAGTTCCAGCTGCATTTCCTTGCGCAGCTTCAGGTCCAAAGCACCAAGCGGTTCGTCCAGCAACAGAACACGGGGCTGGTTGACCAGGCTGCGCGCAATCGCCACGCGCTGCTGCTGGCCGCCGGACAACTGGTTGATGCTGCGGCGCTCAAAGCCGCGCAGGCCCACGGTTTCCAGCATTTCCAGCACTTTGGGGCGGATGGTTTCCTCCGGCAGCTTTTTCAGCCGCAGGCCAAAGGCCACATTCTCGTACACGTTCAGGTGCGGGAACAGTGCGTATTTCTGGAACACGGTATTCACCTGCCGCTTATACGGCGGTACCGAGGCGATATCCTTGCCATCGAAAAAGACATTGCCCGATTTTGGGGTAATAAACCCGGCGATCACACGCAAGGTGGTTGTTTTGCCGCAGCCGGAAGGGCCAAGGAACGTAACAAACTCCTTATCGTGGATGTCAAGGGAAAGTTCGTCCAGGATTCTTTCCCCGTCAAAATCGACGACAATGTCTTTCAGTGATACAATTTCATTCATTTTTACTGCATCCCCCTTTGCGGAATTTAGTCCCACCTCGGGCCTCCTTGATGCCGGCTCGCCGGCTTTTCCCGGTGGGTCAGCGCCAATTATGCCGCCCCGCAAAAGGTTTGTTACACCACCGCAAACGCGGCAGCTGCAGCAGCACATACAACGCCAATGTGTTCTGATGTTTAACAGATGCAACACACAAGCTTCATTATACATTGTTTTGGGGGGCTGTCAACAATTATTTCACATTTTTCCGGTTTTTTACATGGGGATGGCAAAAAGTCAGCTTGTTTCCTGTCTTGCTCCACCGTTTTTTCCCTGTCCGTCCGGTATTATCCCCTGTTTTCCCGCTGCCGTCTGCATCAAAATTAACAGGTGTCGTTCGCAGTTATTTTTGTCATTTCACACCACAGGGGCGCGCATTGTGCGCCCGCGACCGTTTACAATATTTCAGGGTAAAATGCCACTTTCTTCTGCCCGCCATGCAGGCCGATGACGAGCATCGGCCCCTACAAATAAATTTTATGCCCGGTGCTTTCCCTGTAAGGTAAGTAACCCCATTATTTCTGCCGGGCAAAATGCAGATTTTTAAGGCAATACCGCATAATTCTAAGTGCCGATACGGCGAGCGAGGTGCGGCAGATGCCAAGCCAAAAGCGCAGATAATACTGGATGCTGCAAAGGTGAGCGCCGCCAGTGGCGGATGCAGCGAACCGAAGCAGGGGCAGCGGTCGCAGAGTGCGAGGGGCTTTTGGCCCCCCGAAGCACGATGCGGGTACCGCAACCCGACATTATCGAGCATTTTGGCAACGCAGATGCCGTGCCGCAGCTGCCGGAGCGGTGCTTAGCCGCAAGGCGGGGAATTGTGCGGTGTTGCCTTAATACCAAAAAATACCCGTACAGCTTTCAGGCTGTACGGGTATTTGCATTTTATTGGTGATTCAGCAGTGTTAATGCCCTAAATCGCTTAGAAAGCAACACCTTCTTGGCAATGTATTCTTTCAGCTCGCTGATGGGCATACGGATCTGCTCCATGGTGTCGCGGTCACGCACGGTCACGCAGTTATCGGCTTCCACCTTGTCATCGCCGACAGTCTGGAAGTCCACGGTGATGCACAGCGGGGTGCCGATCTCATCCTGGCGGCGGTAACGCTTGCCGATGGAACCGGCATCGTCGTAATCCACCATAAAGTCCTTGGCCAGCTCATTGCGGATCTCCATGGCCTTATCGCCCAGCTTTTTGGACAGAGGCAGCACAGCGCACTTGAACGGTGCCAGGAACGGATGCAGGTGCAGCACGGTGCGCACATCCTCCTTGCCCTTGGAGTCGGTCAGATGCTCTTCATCATAAGCTTCGCACAGGAAAGCCAGTGCCACACGGTCACAGCCCAGGGAAGGCTCAATGACATAAGGAATGTAATGCTCGTTGGTTTCGGGGTCAAAATATTCCAGGCTCTTGCCGGATGCTTCCCTGATGGCGGCCCAGATCGTAATTGGTACGGTCTGCAATGCCCCACAGCTCGCCCCAGTCGGTGAACTGGAAAGCGTACTCGATATCGGTGGTGGCGCGGCTGTAGAAAGCCAGCTCGGCAGGCTCATGGTCGCGCAGGCGCAGGTTTTCCTTGTTGATGCCCAAGGACAGCAGCCACTTTTCGCAGTAATCTTTCCAGTAGGCGAACCAATCCAGGTCGGTGCCCGGCTTGCAGAAGAACTCGCATTCCATCTGTTCGAACTCGCGGGTACGGAAGGTGAAGTTGCCCGGCGTGATCTCATTGCGGAACGCCTTGCCCACCTGGCAGACGCCAAACGGCAGCTTGCGGCGGGTGGTACGCTGGATGTTGGCAAAGTTGACGAAAATGCCCTGTGCGGTTTCGGGGCGCAGATAGCAGGTAGAGGAAGAATCCTCGGTTACGCCGATGGCCGTTTTGAACATCAGGTTAAACTTGCGAATGGGGGTAAAGTCATGCTTGCCGCACACAGGGCAGACAACTTCAGGATGGGTGGCAATAAATTCATCCATCTGGTCAAAGGTCATGCCGTCCACATCCACGTTCTGGCCCTGCTCGCAGTCGGCAATCAGCTTGTCCGCACGGTTGCGGCTCTTGCAGGCGCGGCAGTCCACCAGCGGGTCGCTGAAGTTGCCCACATGGCCGGTGGTGACCCAGGTCTGCGGGTTCATCAGGATAGCGGCATCCAGGCCGACGTTGTAGGGGCTTTCCTGCACAAACTTTTTCATCCATGCTTTTTTGACGTTGTTTTTGAACTCAACGCCCAGGGGGCCATAGTCCCAGCTGTTGGCAAGGCCGCCGTAAATTTCGCTGCCAGGGTAGATGAAACCACGGTTTTTGCACAGGTTGACGATCATGTCCAGGGTCTTTTCGCTGTTCTTCATTTTCTAACTCCTTCCGCATGGCTGGCTGCCACACAAAGCGATTTAACCGGCGCACGGTGCGCCGTCAGGCCTTTATTATAGCACGGGCCGCGGGCAGTGGCAACACTGCCGCCAAAAAAAGCCGGAACAAATTTGGCACAACTGCTGAATTATGGCAATACCGCATAATTTAAGTGCCGATACGGCGAGCGAGGTGCGGCAGATGCCAAGCCAAAAGCGCAGATAATACTTTGTGTATTATCGAGCATTTTGGCAACGCAGATGCCGTGCCGCAGCTGCCGGAGCGGTGCTTAAGCCGTCAGGCGGGAATTGTGCGGTGTTGCCTTATATCAATGCTCTCTGCACGTCACAAAATTTCAGCCGCAATCTGCCTGGCCAGCTGCAGCACCATTTTGCGGTCCCGCAGCGCGGGGTCCGCTGCAATCAGACGCTGCAATTCTTCCCGCACGCGGGGGATTTTGCGCGCTGGAATGCCAATGCGGGCCATTTCTTCCACACTGATGGGCAGCACGATGCTGCTGTCCGCCTTGCCGCGGAACGGCTGCGGGTTAGTGCCCCAAACAAAAAGGTGATGTTTCATTGGGTACCTCCTGGATGCCTTTGGGCTGACATTTTTGGTTATTATAGCAGAAATTTTCAAAAAAGTGTTTATTTTGCAGCGAAAAACCTTTATAATATAAAAATCATAGCGCCATGCGCCAAACGAACTGATTGCCAGGCTGGCAGCTGCGGCTGCGCCTGATTTTTTTGAGGTGAAACTTATGTCTTTTATCGACAGCTATAATCCCCATTTGCTTGATGGTGTGCAGCATGTGCATTTTATCGGCTGCGGCGGTTCCGGAACCTATCCCCTGATCCAGATTCTGCACAGCCGCGGGCTGACCATTTCCGGCAGCGATGTGGAGGAAACCAAGATCACCAAGGCCGAGCGCGCCATGGGCGTGACAGTATATCTGGAGCATGACGCCGCCCATTTGGGCGATGCCCAGCTGGTGGTTTACAGCGCCGCCATCCATGATGAAAACCCTGAGCTGAAAGCTGCCCGCGCCCGCGGCATTCCCGCCGTGGAGCGCAGCGTGATGCTGGGTTATGTCAGCCGCATGTATTCCCACAGCGTCTGCGTTTCCGGCACCCACGGCAAAACCACCACCACCGGCATGATCACGACCATGCTGGAGCTGGCCGGCAAAGACCCCGCCGCCGTAATCGGCGGCAAGCTGCCACTGATCGGCGGTTACGGCAAAGCTGGCCACGGCGATGACGTTGTGATCGAAGCCTGCGAATACAGTGAGACCTTCCTGCATCTGACCCCGTTTATGGGCGTTATTTTGAACATTGATAACGATCACCTGGAGTATTACGGCACGATGGGCCGCCTGAAGATGGCGTTCCAGAAGTTTGCCCTGCTTTCCCGCACGGTCGTGTTCAACATGGACGACCGCAACACGGTGGATGTGGTCAACTCCATTGACCGCCCGGTGTTCTCTTTCGGCATCAATGAGGAAGCCCGCTTCCGCGCAGTGAACATTCAGGAATACCGCCCCGGTTTCTATGAATTTGACGTTCTGGAGCTGGGCGAGCAGTTTGCCCACATCAAGCTGGGTGTTCCGGGCTACCACAACATTTACAATGCGCTGGCCATGTGCTGCTGCGCGCGCCCGCTGGGCCTGCAGCCCGCCGATGCCGAGCGCGCCGCGGCAGAGTTTCACGGCACCGGCCGCCGGTTTGAGATTAAGGGCGAATGCAACGGTGCCCCCGTGGTAGATGATTATGCCCACCACCCCACCGAGCTTGCCGCCACCATGGCAACCGCCAAAAAGATGGGCTACAAGCGCATTATCGCTGTGCACCAGCCGTTCACCTACAGCCGCACCAAGGCCCTGATGGATGACTTTGCTGCCGTGCTGCGCCAGGCCGACCAGTGCGTGCTGCTGCCGATCATGGGCAGCCGCGAGGTTGACGACGGCAGTGTGAAGAGCGAGGACCTGGCTGCCAAGATTCCCGGCAGCATTGTGGTTGACGGGCTGGAAAGCGCTGCCAACTGGGTCAAGCAGAACGCCCGCGAAGGCGACCTTGTGGTTTGCATGAGCTGCGGCGATCTGTACAAAGCCTGTGATATGATGGTGGGCAAGGCGTAAAATTTATGCTGCGCCACCATACCGTTATCGCTATATAGACGCTATTATCCCACAAAATAATAATATCTGCCTGTTTCCCCTGTATGATGCGGGGAAGCGGGCAGATTTTTTGTTGGTGTATTCCGTTTTTATTTTTGGATTGCATTTAAGGCAACACCGCATAATTCCCGCCTTACGGCTTAAGCACCGCTCCGGCGGCTGCGGCACTTAGAATTATGCGGTATTGCCTTTTAAGGCGTTTTTTCTTCTTCGTGTTTTGGTTTCCAATATTTGCAGCGTTCCGGAACGGTCAAGACCGTTCCCTACAGAATGTTTTGGGGCGCATTGCTAACTTGCAAAATATCCGTAGGGCGCTGCGCCCGCAGGCGCGTTTCGGAGGCCAACCGCCCTAACCCCCATTTGTAGGGGCCGATGCTCGCCATCGGCCCGCCGGGCTGCCTGCTACTGCTCCCTGTCCACTGACCACCACCCACTCTCCACTCTCTCACGATGCGCACGCCGCCACATCCCCCATTGTCAGGGTAATGTGTCCGTCCGGAGCGGCATCCGCCACAAACAACACGCCGGGGCGGGCGGTACCGGCGGCAATGCGGTCGGCCAGGGCCTGCTCCACGGCGCGGCTCACCTTGCGGCGCAGCTCCCGCGCACCATAGGCGGGTACGGTATCACCTGCCAGCGCCGCGGCAGCCGCCGGGGTATGGCGCAGGGTGTAGCCCTGGCGGGCGGCGCGTTCTTCCAGCTCGCAGAGCAGGCGATCCGCGATCGCGGCCAGCTGGGCGGGGCCAAGCGGGTCGAACAGCACCACATCGTCCAGGCGGCCCATCAGCTCCGGGCGGAAATAATCTTTGGCTTCCTGTAATGCCTTTTTGCCGCGGCGGGCGGTTTCTTCGGCGGCAGCGCCGAAGCCCAGCGGGCTGGCCTGCCCCGCCAGGCAGCGCGCCCCCAGGTTGGAGGTGAGCAGAATAATCGTGTTGGAAAAATCCGCCTTGCGCCCCTGGGCATCGGTCAGGGTGCCATCTTCCAAAATCTGCAGCAGAATATTCTGGATATCGCTGTGGGCCTTTTCAATTTCATCAAACAGCACCACGCTGTAGGGGCGGCGGCGCACGGCTTCGGTCAGCTGGCCGCCCTCATCGTGCCCCACATAGCCCGGCGGTGCGCCGATCAGCCGTGCCACCGTGTGCTGCTCCATATATTCGCTCATATCAAACCGCAGCAGGGCTTTTTCGCTGCCAAACCAGCTTTGGGCCAGGGTACGGGCCAGTTGGGTTTTGCCTACGCCGGTGGGACCTAAAAACAGCATTGCGCCAATGGGGCGGCCAGCTTCCCGCAGGCCGGTGCGGCTGCGCCGGATAGCCGCCGCCACGGCATGCACCGCGCGCGGCTGACCAATCACCTGCGCGGCAAGGCGGGCTTCCAGCTGGTCCAGGCGCACACGCTCCGCCTCCCCTACCCGCTCGGCGGGCACGCCGCTGGCCTTGCCCACCACCTTGGCAATTTCCGCCGAGGTCAGCACCGGCATTTTGCTGCCTGGCAGCATGGATTGCTCCCCGCCTGAAATCCGCAGCGCCGCGGCGGCTTCGTCCAACAGGTCAATGGCCTTGTCCGGCAGGTAGCGCCCCGGCAGGTAGCGCACGCTCAGCTCCACCGCGGCGCGAATCGCCTCCTGCGGGATGCGCACCCCGTGGTAGCGCTCATACCGGGGCATCAGGCCGGTTAAAATTTTTTCCGCCTGCTGTGGGGCCGGTTCCTCAATATTCACCATGCCAAAGCGGCGGTCAAGGGCGGAGTCCTTCTGGATGGTCTTGCGGTATTCCTCCGGTGTGGTCGCACCGATGAGCTGGATTTCCCCGCGGGCCAGCATCGGCTTTAAGATACTGGCCGCATCGATTGCGCCTTCCGCCGCACCGGCCCCGGCGATCACATGGATCTCGTCAATAAACAGAATGGTGGAACGGTCGCGGTAAAGCTCTTCCAGCAGGTTTTTGAACCGCTCCTCAAAATCGCCGCGGTACTTGGTGCCCGCCACCATGGACGCCATATCCAGCGCCAGCACCCGCTTGCCCTTTAAGCTGGGCGTTACCTGCCCGGCGGCAATGCGCTGGGCCAGGGCTTCGGCCAGGGCGCTTTTGCCCACGCCCGGCTCCCCCAAAAGGCATGGGTTATTCTTTTGGCGGCGGCACAAAATTTCGATCATGCGTTCCAGCTCATCATCCCGGCAAAGTACGGGATCCAGCTGGCCTTCCTGCGCAAGGCGGGTCAGGTCACGGCCATATTTCTCACTGGGGCGGCTGCCGCGGGTACTGCTCATGCGGGGGCTGCTGGGCAAAACCAGCTGGCCGGAAAGCTGGCGGCATTCCCGCGCGGCGCGTGGAACTTCCAGCCCAAGGCCCGCCAGCCACACGCTGGCCGTGCAGGCGGTATCTTCCAGCATGGCACAGAGCAGGTGTTCGTTCTCCGCTTTGTTCACGCGGGCAGCATGGGCCCCCAGAACAGCGAATTCCAGCGCCTTGCGGCTTTCGGGCGCAAGGTCCCGGCCGCGCAGGTGCAGCGGGCGGCCCGTGCAGGCCCGCTGGGAGGCACAGGCCGAAAGTGCCGTTACTGTGATCTGTTTGCGGCGCAGAAACTCCACCGCAGTGCCCCGCCCGGTTTGCAGCATGGCAAGCAGCAGGTGCCCGGTATCCACCGCCGTACACCCCTGCCGGCCTGCGATGGTGATCGCGGTGGCGACGGTGCGCCGTGCGGCGCGGGTTAAACCTTTATGATAATAAAACATAGTGACCTCTGCCCTCCTACATGTTGCAGCGTTGCGGGTTACCCCACTGCAAGTATAGGCGGGCAGGGTGCAAATAATCATCGAAACCGGGCAAGGCGCTGCCATCCGGCCTGTTTTTGTGGCTGGCCGCAAAAAATATTGGTTTCATTGGTTGTATTGCGTTTTTCAACTTGGCATTTAGACGCATCTGTTGTATGATTAAAAAGTATGCTCTGTTTTAGGGCAATACCGCATAATTCTAAGTGCCGCAGCCGCCGGAGCGGTGCTTAGCCGCAAGGCGGAAATTGTGCGGTGTTGCCTTAGGCATATAATTTGATATTACAAAAAGGTTGGTGCGTTCATGCGGAACATGCTGCGGTTTTTGAAAGGATACGAGAAAGAATCCATCCTTGCCCCGCTGTTCAAAATGCTGGAAGCCTGCTTTGAGCTGTTGGTTCCCCTTGTGGTGGCCAACATCATTGATGTGGGCATCAAAAACGGGGATTTGGCTTATATTGGCAAGCAGTGCGGCTTGATGGTGCTGCTTGCGGTTGTGGGTATGGCATCCAGCCTGACGGCGCAGTATTTTGCCGCCAAGGCCGCGCTGGGCTATGGCACGGCGCTGCGCGGGGCGCTGTTCCGCCACATTGATACCCTCTCTTACACGGAGCTGGACGGCATCGGCACGCCCACGCTGGTCACCCGCATCACCAGCGATGTGAACCAGCTGCAAAACGGCGTAAACATGACGCTGCGCCTTTTGCTGCGCTGCCCGTTTATTGTCATCGGCGCGCTGATTCTGGCGTTTGTCATCAGCCCCACCATGGGGTTCTGGTTCGTGCTGGTCACGCTGGCCATCTCGCTGGTGGTCTGGCTGATCATGCGGGTGACGGTGCCCCAGTACCGCGCCGCCCAGAATACGCTGGACAAAGTGACCCTGCTGACCCGCGAAAATTATGTGGGTGCCCGCGTGGTGCGCGCCTTTGCACGGCAGGATGACGAAATTGCGGATTTTACCGCCGTGAACGACAAACTGAAAACTTTCCAGCTGACCGCCGGGCGCATTTCCGCTTTGATGACCCCGCTGACCTATCTCATCGTCAACCTGGGCGTGATCGCCATCCTGATGCGCGGCGGGCTGCAGGTAAACAGCGGCGCGCTGACCCAGGGCGAGATCATTGCCCTAATCAACTATATGAACCAGATCCTTATCAACCTGCTGCGCATTGCCGATCTGGTGGTTTCTATCACCCGCGCACTGGCCAGCGGCATCCGTGTTTCGGAGATTCTGAACACCAAATCCACGATGACCGACCCCGCCGCGGCCGCCCTTGCCCCGGCAGCGGGCGCCCCGGCCGTTGCATTTGACCATGTGGGCTTTACCTACCACGGTGCCGCTGCCCCCAGCCTGACGGACATCAGCTTTGCCGCCCAGAACGGCCAGACCATCGGCGTGATCGGCGGCACGGGCAGCGGCAAATCCACCCTGATCAACCTGATTCCCCGCTTTTATGACTGCACCAGCGGCAGCGTTGATCTGTTTGGCCATGCCGTGCAGCAGTACGGCTTTGCCCAGCTGCGCCAGATGATCGGCATTGTGCCGCAGCGCGCCGTGCTGTTTACCGGCACCATCCGGGACAATATGCAATGGGCCTGCCCCGATGCCACCGATGAGCAGATCTGGCAGGCCCTGGAGATTGCCCAGGCGGCGGACTTTGTGCGCGGCAAGCCCAAAGGGCTGGATGAACCGGTGGAGACCGCCGGGCGCAACTTCAGCGGCGGCCAGCGCCAGCGCCTGACCATTGCCCGCGCGCTGGTGCCTCACCCCCAGGTACTGATTTTGGACGACAGTTCTTCCGCGCTGTTCTTGATTTTGCCACGGACGCTGCTTTGCGCAAAGCGCTGAAAGAGCAGACCCATGGCATGACGGTATTTATTGTTTCCCAGCGCGCTTCCGCTGTGCAGCGTGCGGACCGCATTCTGGTGCTGGATGACGGCAATCTGGTGGGCAGCGGCACCCATGCCAACCTGCTGAAAACCTGCGATGTTTACCGCGAGATCTGCCTGAGCCAGCTGAGCCGCGAGGAGGTGGAAAAGACCCTATGAGCAATGCAAAGAAAAAGCGTGTTTCCCTGCGGGGCAGTAAAGGCACCATTCAGCGCGTGTTAAAGCTGATCCAGCCGTACCGCGGTTTGGTGCTGTTCACCCTGCTGCTTGCCGCCGTTACCGTTCTTACCACGCTGTACGCCCCCATTCTTTCGGGCCGCGGCGTGGACCTGATTGTGGGCCAGGGCAATGTCAACTTCCCTGCCCTGAGCAAGATTGCCATCCAGTTTGGCGTTACCGTGTGTGTCACCTCCATCTGCCAGTGGCTGATGAACATGGTGAACAACCGCATCACCTTCCAGGTGGTGCGCGACATCCGCGTGCAGGCGTTCCAGCACATGGAGATTTTACCCCTGAGCTATATGGATGCCCACAAGCCCGGCGACGCCATCAGCCGCATCAACACCGATGTGGAGCAGTTCAGTGACGGCCTGTTGATGGGCTTTACCCAGCTGTTCACCGGCATTCTGACCATTGTGGGCACTTTGGGCTTTATGCTTTCCATTGACTGGCGCATTACCCTGATCGTTGTGGTTCTCACCCCGCTTTCCATCTTTGTGGCAAAGTTCATTGCGGAGCATACCTATGATATGTTCCGCGTACAGAGCGAGACCCGCGCCGAGCTGACCGGTCTGGTGGACGAGCTGATCGGCAACGAGCATCTTGTCCGCGCCTTCGGTTACGAAAGCCGCGCCGAGGAGCGCTTTGACAAGATCAACGCAGATCTGCAGGTCTGCGGCGTAAAGGCCACCTTCTTTTCCTCCATCACCAACCCTGCCACCCGCTTTGTCAACGCGCTGGTGTATGCGGCGGTCGGCGTGGTGGGCGCGCTGGTTGCCATTGGCGGCGGCATTACGGTCGGCGAGCTTTCGGTTCTGCTGAACTATGCCAACCAATACACCAAGCCGTTCAATGATATTTCCGGCGTTATGACCGAGCTGCAGAACGCCCTGGCCTGTGCGCAGCGTGTGTTCGACTTTATTGACGAAGACCCCATCCTGCCCGATGCCCCTGATGCCGTTACCCCTGCCCCACGGTGCAGGCAGTGTGGAGTTTGAGCATGTCAAGTTCCGCTATGTGCCGGATGTGCCCTTGATTGAAGACATGAACCTGCGCGTTCGGCCCGGCCAGCGCATCGCCCTGGTTGGCCCCACCGGCTGCGGCAAAACCACCCTGGTCAACCTGCTGATGCGCTTTTACGAGATCAACGGCGGCACCCTGAAGGTGGACGGCCACTCCATTGACACCGTAACGCGGGATTCGCTGCGCGGCAACCTGGGTATGGTCTTGCAGGAAACCTGGCTGAAAGCCGGTACTGTGGCAGATAACATTGCTTACGGCAAGCCGGACGCCACCCGCGAGGAGATCATCGACGCCGCCAAGCGTGCCCGCGCCCACAGCTTTATCTGCCGCCTGCCCCAGGGCTATGATACCGTAATTGCCGAGGACGGCGGCAACATCAGCCAAGGCCAGAAGCAGCTGCTTTGCATTGCCCGTGTTATGCTGCGCAAGCCGCCCATCCTGATTCTGGACGAAGCAACCTCCAGCATTGATACCCGTACCGAAGTGCTGGTTCAGGATGCCTTTGAGGAACTGATGAAAGGCCGCACCAGCTTTATTGTGGCGCACCGCCTTTCCACCATCAAAAACGCCGATCAGATCCTTGTGATGAAAGCCGGCAACATTATTGAGCGCGGCACCCACGAGGAGCTGCTGGCCAGGGGCGGCTTTTACGCCAACCTGTATGCAAGCCAGTTTGCCAAAGCGTAACGCCTGCCCCGCTGCATAACCCCAACGAAGGCAACACCGCACAATTCCCGCCTTACGGCTTAAGCACCGCTCCGACGGCTGCGGCACGGCATCTGCGTTGCCAAAATACTCGATAATACACAAAGTATTATCTGCGCTTTTGGCTTAGCATCTGCCGCACCTCGCTCGCCGTATCGGCACTTAGAATTATGCGGTATTGCCCTAAATATCAAATGGCCCGGCTGCAAATGCAGTGCGGGCCGTTATGTTTAGTTTTGCTGTATATCCTGTACGTCATCGGCGAATTTTGTTTGACGCAGACGGACGCAGGGATTATAATAAATGCGGTGTAATTTGCCGGAATTTGTCACAGCCTGGCGTTCCGGCTCAAGGTGCAGTCATACGCTGCCCTGCAAGTAGAGAGGAAAAGAGGAATATTTATGTCCAAAACGTCCATTCCCAAAAACTATCATGATCTTTTGGGCCTGTACGATACCCAGCGGGCCATCGGCATCATTAAAACCATCTTTCAGGAAAAGCTGTGTGCCGCCCTGCACCTGAAGCGCGTTACCGCCCCGCTGTTTGTTTTGAACGGCAGCGGCCTGAACGATGATCTGAACGGCGTGGAGCGCCCCGTCAGCTTTGATGTACCCTGCCTGGATGAGCGCGCTGAAGTTGTGCACAGCCTGGCCAAATGGAAGCGCTATGCCCTTGCTGAGTATGGGTTCCGCCCCGGCCAGGGCCTTGTGACCGACATGAACGCCATCCGCCGCGACGAAGAGCTTGACAACCTGCACAGCATTTATGTAGACCAGTGGGACTGGGAGAAGGTCATCACCGCGAAGGACCGCACCCTGCCCTTTTTGCAGGAAACCGTGCGCGATATTGTGGATGCCGTTTGCTCCACTGCGGACGAGCTGCGCTGGAAGTTCCCGGAGCTGAAAGCCATCCGCCTGACCCGTGAGCCGACCTTTATCACCACCCAGGAGCTGGAAGACCTGTACCCCGACCTGACCCCCCAAAGAGCGCGAAAACGCCTTTACCCGCGCCCATGGCACCGTCTGCATCATGCAGATCGGCGGCCAGCTGAAAAGCGGCATCCGCCACGATGGCCGTGCCCCTGACTATGATGACTGGACGCTGAACTGCGATATTCTGTTCTGGCACAAAGCGCTGGGCTGTGCACTGGAGCTTTCCAGCATGGGCATCCGTGTGGACCCGGCCGCCATGACCCGCCAGCTGGAAGCCGCAGGCTGCCCGGAGCGTGCGGAACTGCCGTTCCACAAAATGCTGCTGGAAGGCAAGCTGCCCCCTGACGATGGGCGGCGGCATTGGCCAGAGCCGCCTGTGCATGTTGCTGCTGGGCAAGGCCCACATCGGCGAAGTGCAGGTCAGCCTGTGGGATGCCGAGACCAAAGCCGTGTGCGAGCGCGCTGGTGTGCAGCTGCTGTAATATTTGCAGTGGGCGACCTTCTTGATGCCCCGGACAAGCTGTTACGGCTTTGGGAGAATAGCCCAAAGTGCTTTGCAGGTCGGCCATCTCCGCCTGAGAGCCGTCCCTGCGGTCCGTTTTGCCCCAAAGGCATCCCCCTTCTCCAAACGAATCAGTCGCCCAAAATAAAAACGTAATCCCTCGGATTCTATACGATCCGGGGGATTTTAACATTTCTGCGGCAAGCCAGGCCCTCTATGGCCAGGAACAAGGGTCTGCCACAAAATCTTCAATTACATCCATCAAATGGATGGGTTCCAGCTGCCCCTGTGTGCACAGCTGCGCCAGGCGCTGTGCCTGTTGGGCATTGGTGCAAATATCTGGGACAAATGCAATCTGCCGCCAGCCATCCGGTGCCCGCTTTTGGGCCGCAATTCCAAAAGCAGTATAGCGGCCAAGTTCACAGCTGAACAGGGTTTGTTCCACCGCAAGATACTAGTAAATCGTTCTCGGCCCCCTTCCACAGCCCAAACAGTTTCCCCACCATACCGCAGTCATCCATTTTTTAACAGTTCTTACAATTCTTGACAAATTATAAAAGTCATATTAAAATAGTGGCATGTTTTGCGGCGCATTTCGGGATGCTTCCTGCCGGGGGATCACGTTGCCCCTGGCAGCGGTGGGGTCTTTCCTGTTTCCCCATCGCCTTATGGAAACATCATGTGAATTGTAGCAGAGGCTGCCAGAATTGTAAACCATCAAATCTGAGAAACGCCCTTTTAGGCTTTCCCAGATTTGGGAAATGGAGGAGGTTTATGCAAGAATCTATTGTGGGAACGTTGAAAAATATGAAATCCGAACAGAACCTGACCCTGCAGCAAATCTCCAGTGCAAGCGGGGTGCCCCTCAGCACCGTAAACCGCATTTTGAGCGGCCAGACCGAGAATCCCAGCTTCCGTGATGTCGCCGCGATCGTTGCCGCCATGGATGGCTCGCTGGATGCGATCACCGGCCTACAAAAGTTGGAGAGCGAAAACGGCCAGTTGCTGGATTCCAACGTGATGCAGCTGCTGCTTTCCATGCAGAACTATTATGCCAAAACCCTGGACGCCACCCGTCAGCAGTACATGCAGGAGCTTGAGAGCAAAGACAAGCAGTACCGGGATATCCTTACCGATAAAAACCGCTGGCTGCGCCGCATGTTTTTCTGCCTGATCGGCATGCTAGCTGTCATCTCGTTTTTGCTCATCGTTGATTTTATCAACCCCACCGTTGGCGTTTTCCATACCTGAGCCATTCGGCGGCCTGCCTTTTGCAAGGCGGCGTTCTTCCCTGTCTATATCTCCACTTATCCCTGTTTTAATTTTTTCGGCACCGGCGGTGTACCTGCTTTCACCGCCGGTGCCTTTTTTCATCCTTTTTGCTCCGCGATGCCTTGACGAAAGCCCTGATTTTTTCGTATAATAAAAAGGTTGTCGCCCAATAAAAACCTTTGCGGCGGGCGGCGGCAATTCATTGTAATTCATTGGAGGGTATCACGTTTTGAGCTTGAACACTGAAACTTTGAACACGATCCTTGCCCCGTACATCCGCAGCCTGACCGATGGCAAAACCGCAGAAAATGGCGTTTGGGAAGCCATCAACTGCTTTGGCACAAACTGGGATATCGACGCGGTGGATTTTCCCGCCATGTTTGCCCAGGCCACACAGCAGGCCCGTGCCGTGATGGACACGCCCGCCCTGCAGCCCATTGGCGGCATGCAGGCCCTGATGATGCGCCCCACGGAAGTTGAGCTTGTGCGCGAGTGTTTTCGCTGGCTGTTCAATGATGATGACGGTGACCTGAAAAAACGCCAGGGCCGCGTGGAAATGTTTGCCGACCAGGTCAACGGCCGTTTCCGCCGTTGCCTGCCGCGCATGGCCAAGTTCACTCAGACGGCCGGCAGCGCCGCGCTGTACCTGAGCCTGCTGGAGCCGGAGGATAACTACTTCTTTGTTCCCGCCGAAGCCAAAGCCTGGGCCGCCTATTTCGGCTATGACGAAGACTTTGGCACCGGCGCGGCCTTTAACCTGACCCAATATTACGCCATGTGCGATGACCTGCTGAACGAGCTGCCCAAATACGATGAGCTGACCCGCCTGCACACCGAGCGGCTGAAAAACACCATGCACGGCATCAATGACCAGCTGCATCTGCTGGTGTATGATATCATGCACAGCGCCTATGTAAACGGCTATTACCCCAAGGGCTTTTCCCGCACGGCAACCGCCAAGGAACGTACCAAGGCCGTGAAACAGAAAGCCGAGCGCGCCGACCTGTGCATGCAGATCGCCGAAAAAGGAGCAGAAATTGCAGGAGCTGCTGGCAAGCCCCATTGCCCTGCCCGACCTGACCGGCTGCGAAGTAACCCACAAGATGTTCGGCGTGGGCAAGGTACTGCCCTCTACGGATCAGTTCCTGGTGATCGACTTTAACGGCCAGCAGAAAAAGTTCAGCACCACCACCTCCATGACCAGCGGCTACCTGACTGCCAGCGACCCCGCCGTGATGGAGCAGATGCAGGACTACCAGGCATACACCAAAGAAAAAGACCAGTTGGAAAAAGAGCTGAAAACTATGAAGAGCAACTTGCTCAATATGGGCTAAGGCAATACCGCATAATTCTAAGTGCCGATACGGCGAGCGAGGTGCGGCAGCTGCTAAGCCAAAAGCGCAGATAATACTGGATGCTGCAAAGGTGAGCGCCGCCAGTGGCGGAAACAGCGAACCGAAGCAGGGGGCAGCGGTCGCAGAGTGCGAGGGGCTTTTGCCCCAAAGCACGATGCGGGTACCGCAACCCGACATTATCGAGCATTTTGGCAACGCAGATGCGTGCCGCAAGCGGTGCTTAAGCCGTAAGGCGGAATTGTGCGGTGTTGCCCTAAGATCTGCTTCTCGTATTTGCCATTCAGTCCATCTCATTTTCCTGAATATACCGCCCCCGGCTCAGGGCTGACCCTGTGCCGGGGGTACTTTTTACCTTTTTGTGCTACAAAATATAGGATTGATACAAAAATATCCCGGCAGTCATAAAACTGCCGGGATATTTTGGAGCTGGCGACAGGAATCGAACCTGCAACCTGCTGATTACAAATCAGCTGCTCTGCCAATTGAGCTACGCCAGCACGGCTAGAAATCGCTTAGGTTGTATCTGAAAAGTCGAAAATATCGTCTATTTCTACAAACGTAGCCGGATTTTGCGTTAAAGAGCCTTACATCCTGCTTGTGTTTGCGAAATATCCGTCATTTTCTTTGTTTTCAGATGTATCTTAGGAATACCTAAGTATTCTAGCACATGTTGCGGCACCTTGTCAATGCCGAATTATGGGGCAGTAGCGCTCCGAACGGCACTTATTCTGCCGCGGCCAGGGCGGCCTGCAGCGCGCAGTAATCTTCCAGCGTCAGCTGCTCCGGGCGCAGGCGGATATCCAACCCGGCGGCCTGCAATGCAGCGTTCACTTTAGTTTTGGAAATGCCCAGGCCGTTCGCCACGGCATTGGCCGCGGTCTTGCGCCGCTGAGAAAATGCTGCCCGGATCAGGCGGAACAGCCCGGCTTCGTCCCCGTTGGGCGGGGTAACAGGCGGTGTGGTGTGGACATCCAGCTGGATGACCGCGCTGGTCACTTTGGGGGCAGGGTAAAAAAGCTGCCCGGCTGCACAGTAAACAGCAGCTTGGGTTTGGCGTAATAAGCCACCGCATAGCTAATTGCCCCCGCCTCACGCGTGCCAGGGGCGGCACACAGGCGCTGTGCAGCCTCTTTCTGCACCATGACGGTAATGTTGCGGATGGGCAGTTTTTCTTCCAATAAGCGCATCAGAATGGGGCTGGTGATGTAATACGGCAGATTGGCGCAGACGGCAACGGGCTTATCACCAAATTCTTCCGCCAGTAGGGTGCGCAGGTCCACTTTCAGCACATCTTCCAGCACCAGCTTAAAGTTCTCGTACTCGGCCATTGTCTCGGCCAGGATCGGCGGCAGGCGCTTGTCCACTTCGATCGAAACTACCTTATCCGCGCGTTTGCACAGCTGTTCTGTCAGCACACCGATGCCGGGGCCGACTTCCAGCGCACCCAGCCGGGGCCAATGCCGGCGGCTTCCGCAATGCGGGGGCAGATGCCGGGGTTGATGATAAAGTTTTGGCCGAACCCCTTGGAAAGTGCAAAGTCGTGCCGTGCGCACACATCACGAATGGTGGAAAGGTCCGTCAGGTTTGGCATGGGGCTGGCACTCCGTTTCTTCTTATACTGTGTTTAGGGCAATACCGCACAATTCTAAGTGCCGATACCGATACGATAATACCGGGATGCTGCAAAGGTGAGCGAGCAGGTGCGGCAGCTGCCGCCGAGCGGTGCTTAAGCCGCAAGGCGGGCAGTAATTGTGCGGTGTTGCCTTAGGGTATATCTCAGGCTGGGTCTCCCCTGCCCGCTTACTGGCCATTGGCGCCGGAAATGGCATTGATAGCCTTGGTGATCTGGGGGTCGTTATCGACAGTAAAGTCGTAATAGCTGCTCTGTTCATCGTTGGTCAGGCTGGCGTCCACATCCGGGGTCAGGCCGGTGCCGTTCCAGTTTTTGCCCTCGTTATCCAGCAGAATGCCCACGGTGATTACCACCGCGCTGCCGTCCGAAAGGCTCTGCGGGTCGCTGAGCAGAACACCTTTGCCCGCCGTGGTGCTGCCCACGATGGTGGCCCCGGCCATTTTACGCAGAGCGTTGGCAAACAGCTCCGCACCGGATGCCGTGCTGCCGTTGACCAGGCAGACCATGGGCAGGGTGATCTCGTTTTCGTCAGACATACGCAGGTCTGCCAACATTGCCGCCCTTATCCTGGCTCTGGGCAATCAGACCGGAGGGCACGCAGTAATCTGTGGCAACAAGGGCAGCGTTCAGGTTTTCGCCGCTGTTATCGCGCAGGTCAAAAATCAGCGAGGTAGCCCCCTGGTTGGTCAGGGCTGTTGACAGCATTGCGGAATTCCACCGCCGTGCCTGAGGTAAAGGAATCAATGCGCAGGTAGCCAACGCCGTTATCCATCAGGCGCACCGTGCTGATGCTGGGGGTGGTATAGTTGGCGTGGATAATTTCAAAGCTCTGCTCTTCCCGCAGGGGGGTCAGGTATTTGATGTTGACGGTGCTGCCTTCCTCCCCCAACAGGGCGGAGGTCATGGTGGCGGTATCGCTCATGCTGCGGGTGCTGGTATCGCCGATAGCGGTGATAAAGCCGCCGACTTCCAGACCAACGTTGGTAGCGGGGGTGTTATCATACACACGGATGATGCGCGCATAGCCGGAGGACGGATCCTTGACAACGGCAACGCCAATGCCCATCAAGCGGCCATTGGCAAGACCGACTCTTTCACTGTAGGCCTTGGCGGAATAATAGCGGGCGTACCGGTCGCTGATGCCCAGCATATAGCCGGATGCAATGGTATCGTTCAGCGTATCATCGTTGATATCAAAGTACTCATTGGCGCGCACATAGCGGTCCACTTCGGACAGCTTGTTATACATGCGCTCCTTGTTTTTAACACTGGAAACCGTATTGTTGAACATGTTCATGGATACGGTCATGGTCATGGAAAAGGTCACGGCCATTGCAATCAGCGTGACGGTTGCGGCCACACCAAGACTGACTTTTTTGCTCATAGCGAAAATGTGCTCCCTTGCGTAAAAGTTGTGCGTTGCTGCCGGATCAAAAGCAGTGCCATAAACGCCGTTGCGGCAAGGCTTGCCACCATCAAGACGGCGATCACCAGGCAGACAATGCGCACAACAAGCTTATGTTTTTGCTGGTTCATCGAAATTGATCTCCTTCAGGCTGTCAGGCCTAAGGCATAACTGAAAATAAAGTGTCGGCTGGCGCTTTTTCAGCTACACCATAACATTAGTGCGGAACATAGTTCAGCGGGTTGGTGCGCGCACCGTTCACACGCAGTTCCAGGTGCAGGTGGTTGCCGGTGGAGTTGCCGGTGGTGCCAACATGGCCGATGACATCCCCCCTGCGAAACGTTCTGGCCCACACTGACCGGCGGGGTGCTGTTCATGTGGGCGTACAGGGTAGCATAGGTGTTGCCCTGGTCATCGGTGCCGTGGTAAATCATGACATAGTTGCCATAGCTGTAGTGCCAGCCGGACACGGTGACAACGCCGCTTGCCACAGCGCGGATGTTGGTGCCGCCGGGCGCGGCAAAGTCAACGCCCTTGTGGCCGCCGCTGCCATACTGGCAGGAGATATACTTATAGCTTGGCAGCGGGCAGATAAAGTTCAGCGAGCAGCTGATGGGCGCATTGGCGTAGTTCCTTTGGGTCTGGGCAATCAGAGATTTCAGGTAAGCGTCATATTCATCAGCAGCCTTATCGAACTCTGCCTGTTTATCACTCTTGGCTTCTTCCAGAGCCTGCTCCTGCGCTGCGGCGGCGGAGATGCTGGCATCCTGGGCCTGAATGTTGCTGGCCAGCTCCTGGGTTTTGCTGTCCAGCTGGCTTTTCTGGTTCTGCAGCTCTTCTTCGTCCGCTTCCAGCGATGCCTTCGCTTCTTCCAGCTGGGTGCGCTCGTTGGTCAGCTCAATGCCCTGCTGTTCCAGATCCTCGCAGGCCTGGGTGTTGGCATCCGAAATATCCTGCAGCACCTGGTCAAAGGTCAACAGCTGATAAATGTTTTCCGCCGTGGAAAGCAGCGCAATACCGCCGCCCTGGTCCAGCATCTGCATACTGACGACCTGCTCTTTATATTTTGCCCAGCGGTCATCGTATTCTGCCTGCTTCTGGTCAATTTCAGCCTGCTTATCGGTGATCTGCTGTTCTTTTTCCACGATCTGTGCGCTGATATCATCAATTTGGTCATTCAGCGCATTGATCTGGCCCTTGATGGTGTTTTTCTCCTGCACAAGCAGCTGTTTTTTTGCTGCTCGGCTTCGGCTTTATCGCTGGCAACGTCTTTCAGCTGCTGGCGGATCTGGTCCAGTTCCGACTGCAGCTCGTTCTTTTTGTTTTCCAGCTCTTTTTGCTTATCATCGGCATGGGCCGGCATTGCAGCATTCAGGCACAGCGCCGCGGCAACCACGGCAGCCATCAGCGCAGCCCCTGCGCGCCGCACATTGCGGCGGATGGCAATGGACATTTTCAACTTTCCCCCTTTGGTGGGATGCGGGTAAAACGGGTTTTGGCGGTTCAAAAAGCGCAAGGCAAGCGCCGGGTGCTCAGACCTGCAGATGTTTGCGGATGCTGGTTGCAGTGCCAATGCCGCACAGCACAAAGCCGAACAGCATAAAGCCCAGCACAACATAATACCACAGGTCCTGCAGCGGCAGCAGTGTGCCGCCAAACATTGCCGTCAGGTTGGTGGGGTTCTTGCCGTACCATTCATACACGGCATAGTATCCGCCGCACACAATGGCGGAAGCGATCAGCGCGGAGATCAGGCCGGAGGTAACACCCTCCACAAAGAACGGGAACCGGATAAAGCCGTTGGTTGCACCAACCAGCTTCATAATGCCAATCTCCTTGCGGCGGTTGAACACGGTAATTTTGATGGTGTTGCTGATGACCACCACGCTGACGATGGCCAGCACGATGACCAGGCCATAGCAGACATAAGTAACCGCCTTTTTGCAGCGAAACAAACAGATCTGACATGGCCTGCGGCGAGTTGACCGCGCGCACGCCGTCCATTCTTCTGTAATGCTGCGGCTACGCTGGAGATGTTGGCCTGGTCATCGGCACGCACCACATAGTTGGCCAGTAGCGGGTTATCGTTCTGGAACATCTCTTTCAGGTTGGTGTAGCCTTCCAGGCGCTGGCTGTACTCGTCCAGCATCTGGTCTTTGGAGATGAACTCCACCCCGGCCACATGCGGAATGCTGCGGATGGCTTCCTCCACGGCGGCGGTATCAGCGTCATCATTGATGAACGCAACCGTTTCGTTCTGCTCACCGATATAGGCCACCATGGAATCAATATTAGCGCCGAACAAAAATGCTGCGCCAACCAAAATCATACAGACGATCAACACGCCCATAGAGGCAAGCGTCATCATTTTGTTTGCCTTGAGGTTATGCAGGCCCTGCCCCACGAGGTAGGTAAAACTGGAAAAAAACGCATGGTCTACCCCTCCTTAATCCTCATACTCGTATTCATCATCGTTCTGGCGGGCAGCAAGCCATTCTTCGTACTCCTGCGCCACTTCGGGGTGGGCGGTATCAGATGCCACATGCCCGTTGGCCAGCGTGATGATTCGGTTGTTATACTTGGCGGCCAGCTTGTGCACCAGCTCATGCTCATGGGTAACAACCACAACGGTGATATGCACTTTTATTGATGGCCTCGAACAGCTGCATGATATCCATGCTCATTTCGGGGTCAATGTTGCCGGTAGGCTCGTCCGCAATGATCAGCTTGGGGCCATGGGCCAGGGCGCGGGCCACGGCAACGCGCTGCTGCTCGCCGCCGGAAAGCTCATCCGGCAGGCGGTCCATCTTATCCTCCAGGCCAACCAGGCTGAGGGCGAACGGTACACGGTTCTTGATGGTTTTGTTATTGATGTTGGTCACGCGCATGGCAAAAGCCACGTTCTCGTACACCGTCATGGTGGGGGGATCAGGCGGAAATCCTGGAACACCGCGCCCATCTGGCGGCGCAGATAAAGGCACCTTGCGGCGCTTGATGGTGGTCAGGTCCTGATCGTTGATATAAATTTTTGCCCTCGGTGGGCTTTTTCTTCCATCTGGATCAGTTTGAGGAATGTGGATTTGCCCGCGCCGGAATGGCCCAGGATAAAAACGAATTCCCCTTCATCAATGTGGATGTTGATATCTTCCAACGCCACATTTTCATCATTTTGGGTTTCATATACTTTGGTAACATGTTCAAAATCGATCATGAATAGCGCTCCTAAAGCAATACAGCACTTCCCGGCCATGGCGTGCAAAATGGTACACTACACCCCCAGGGCAAAACGATACATTTAATAATGTACCATAGGAAGCCCGCCCCGTCAAGATTCCGTGCAGCGGGTGCCTTGTGGAATATATCGCATTTTCGTCAATTTTGTGTTTTTGGGCAATTTGTGGAAACTTTGTAAATTTTACGGCCTGTGCGGGCTGTGTATGGCTATAGACTTGCCTTTATGCTTAGGCCATACCGCACAATTCCCGCCTGACGGCTTAAGCACCGCTCCGGCGGCTGCGGCACGGCATCTGCGTTGCCAAAATGCTCGATAATGTCGGGTTGCGGTACCCGCATCGTGCTTCGGGGGCAAAAGCCCCTCGCACTCTGCGACCGCTGCCCCTGCTTCGGTTCGCTGTTTCCGCCACTGGCGGCGCTCACCTTTGCAGCATCCAGTATTATCTGCGCTTTTGGCTTAGCATCTGCCGCACCTCGCTCACCGTATCGGCACTTAGAATTATGCGGTATTGCCCTTATTCATCCGCCCCTTTTTCCGTTCTCCCCTCTCCTATTTTTCTTCATCCATCCGTTTTGTTTTCCTGCATTCCACTTATCCGCTCATCTTCTCTTCCAGCAAACCTGCAACAAAAAACGCGCCCACCAAGTAGGGGGGCGCGGAAAAAGCGCTTATAGGATATTTTAGTAACGGGCAGGGTCAGAGGAAAGATACTTTTTGACCATCAGGGCTACCTTGAACACAATCGCATCGTCAAACTTGCGCAGATCCAGGCCGGTCAGCTTCTTGATCTTTTCCAGGCGGTAAACCAGCGTGTTGCGGTGCACAAACAGACCGCGGCTGGTTTCGGAAACGTTCAGGTTGTTCTCAAAAAAGCGCTGGATGGTGAACAGCGTTTCAGAGTCAAGCGAATCAATGCTGTCCTGCTTGAATACTTCACGCAGGAATGCTTCGCACAGGGTGGTAGGCAGCTGATAAATCAGGCGGGCAATGCCTAGGTGATCATAGCTGATGACCTGCTTTTCGGTATCAAATACCTTACCAACTTCCATGGCGATCTGCGCCTCCTTAAAGGAGGAGGCCAGATCCTTGATGCTGCTGATGGGGGTGCCGATGCCGACAACTGCCTTGATATAATGTTCGCCCTGCAGGGTATCCACAATGGAAGCTGCCAGCTTTTCCATATCGCGGGTATTGTTATCAGGGCGGATTTCTTTCACCAGCACGGTATCTGTTTCGCTGATGTTGAACACGAAGTCTTTCTGTTTATCCGGGAACAGGCTGCTGACCACATCATAAGCGGAAATATCATTGCCGGAGGTAACGCGGATCAACAGAACCACGCGCTGCACATCCGAAACAAAGTGCAGCTCCCGCGCTTTGGCGTAAATATCACCGGGCAGGATATTATCCAGCACCACATTCTTGATGAAATTGGTTTTATCAAACTTTTCATCGTGGTACTGCTTGATGCTCTGCAGGCTGATGGACAGCAGCGAAGCAAACTGGGCGGCAGTGGGATCGTTGCCTTCCACAAACACAGCATAATCGTTATGTTTTGCGTTAGAGAACTGGTGGTAGGCATAACCGTCCTTTTCAAAGGCATCCCCGGCCGTCAGGCGGGCAACAGCAAAGCCTTCCCGCATTTCGCCGATCTGCCCCAGCTCGGAGCAGGCGATGACGGCTCCCGTTTCGTCCACCACGCCTACCACGCGGTCGATCGCGTCCTTCATCTGGTAGACCACGTTCTGGAATACCCTGTTTGCCATAATACTGCCTCTCCTTCATGTTTATATGCAAATTGACAATGGCCGAACAGAAGCTCCCATCGGCTCATTGCTGTTATTTTGACACAAATAGATTTAACTACAATGTATATTTTTACACAATCAGGTTGACTTTTTTGCAACATATTTCAACGAAAAAAAACTCAATATTTTCTTGGTTAATTTGGATTTTTTAGCAAAATATGTTGGTTTTGCAGTGGTTTTCCATTTGGTCAAATTGCCAAAGCGGGGATTATTTCTGCTTTTTTTGGCTGTTTTCGGCCTGCTGCATGGTGCCGGTGCCGCCTTCTACCACGCCGCGGCGCTGGAACACATAAGTAATGCTATGCAAAAAAAGATTTTTGCATCGTTCAGGAAAGTGATGTCAGCGGCATACTCACCGTCATAGCGGGCTTTCACATCAATCGGCAGCTCATCGCGGCCATTGATCTGGGCCAGACCGGTCAGACCGGGGCGGATGTCATTGGCGTGCACGGCATCGCGCGCGGCGATCAGGTCATACTGATTATACAGCGCCGGGCGCGGGCCGATGATGGACATCTGCCCTGCCACAATGTTATAGATCTGCGGCAGCTCATCCAGGCTGGTGCGGCGCAGGAACGCCCCACTTTTGGTGATATAGCTGTCTGCGTTTTTCAGCAGGTGGGTGGGCACATCGTGGGGGGTATCCCCGCGCATGGTGCGGAACTTTAAGATATTAAAGCATTTTTTGCCGCGGCCAACCCGGCGCTGCTTAAAGAACACCGGTCCCGGCGAATCTTTTTTGATCCACAGGGCAATAATTCCCATTGGGATCGCCAGCACCACACAGGCTGCCAGCGACAAAATCAGGTCAAGCAAACGCTTGATGCAGGATTCATACATAAGTCAAGCCTCCTTGGGGAAGGTTTTGCGCCCGCAGGCCCTGCCAGGCCGCCGTCACTGGGCGTTCTGCTGGGTGGAATGCTGTTCGTCCAGCGCCTTTTGCAGCTCTTCCTTATCAATGGTTTCCGTGTTGCCATGGGCGGCGCTTACGGTGTGGTCCTCGTTCACCACGCGGTTAGGGTGATAAGTGCCCACCATGCGCTGCAGGCTGAGCACCACGCCCTCGTCATTATGCTCCGCATCGTGACGCAGGTTCTGCAGTTCCTCATAGAATGCCGCTAGGTCAATCTGCATGGGCGGAGCAATAAAGATTTTATCGTGGGCGGTTTTGGTCATGCGGTCCTGCTCGGAATCCAGCATCAGCTCCTCGTACAGCTTTTCGCCGGGGCGCAGGCCCGTTACCTTGATTTCCATGTTTACGTTCGGCTCATAACCATAGAACCGGATCAGCCGGGTGGCCAGGTCCATGATTGTGACCGGCTCACCCATATCCAGCACATAGATGCTGCCGCTCTGGGCCAGACCGCCGGCCTGCAGCACCAGCTGGGCAGCTTCCGGGATCGTCATAAAGTAGCGCACGATGTCCGGGTGGGTGATGGTAACGGGGCCGCCGTTCTTGATCTGCTCTTCAAACAGCGGGATCACGCTGCCATGGCTGCCCAACACATTGCCAAAGCGCACGGCCATGCACTTCATGGAAGTGTTCTTAGCAAAGGTCTGGATCAGCATTTCGCAGATGCGTTTGGTGCAGCCCATAACATTGGTAGGATTGACCGCCTTATCGGTCGAAAGCTGCACAAAGCGCTCCACCCCATGCTCCGCCGCGCTGGTCAGCAGGTTTTTGGTGCCGAACACGTTGTTTTTAACGGCTTCCGCCGGGCTTACTTCCATCAGCGGCACATGCTTGTGGGCAGCTGCATGGAACACAACGGATGGATGATAGGTTTCAAACACTTCATCCAGACGCTTGATATCGCGGATGGAGCCGATCAGCGTGACAACGTTGATATCTGCACCGTATTTATTGCGCAGCTCCATTTCCAGCTCGTAGGCGCAATTTTCGTAAATATCGAAAATCAACAGCTGGCGCGGGCGGTAGCGCATGATCTGGCGGCACAGCTCACTGCCGATGGAGCCGCCGCCGCCCGTGACCAGAACCACCTTGTCATGCAGGTATTCCGAGATCTGGGCGCTGTTCAGCTGCACTTCATCGCGGGAAAGAAAGTCCGAGGTGTTCAATTCACGCAGACCTGCCACCACCGGCTTGCCGTTGGCATCCACCGCCTGCGGGTCAGACAGCATCCGCACGCGGCAATGGGTGGAGTTGCACAAGTTGATCACTTCGTTCAGGCGCTCGCCTTTCAGCGTGGTGATGGCGATGATGATCTCCACAATATGGTACTTGCGCACCAATTCCGGGATATCCGAAATGGTGCCGCGCACCGGCACGCCCTGCACGCGCAGGCCTTTTTTGGTCAGGTCGTCATCCACGATCACGACCGGGTTGCCAAAGCTGGAGTTTTTGCTTTTGCACAGGTTGACCGCCCAGGCACCGGCGTTGCCAGCGCCGACGATCAGCAGCGGGGTTGCATCCCGCGGGGCGGCGTTGCTTTTTTGTTTGGCGCGGTTATCCTTGCGCAGGCGGGTGGCGGTGCGCACAAAGCGCCACAAAAAGCGCACGCCCGCAACGGCCGCCGTGTTGAACACTGCGCCCAGAATCAGCACCGTACCGCTGATGGGGCGGGTGCGGAAGATCAGATCAAACAGCAGGATAAAACCCGTTGCCAGGCCGGATAGACAGGTCAGGCGGGCAAGGTCCCGCATGCCGGCATACTCCCACATGATCTCATACAGGCCGCCAAACCAGAACACGACCATATAAATAACCAGCACATACGGCAGCATGGGAGCCATGGCACGGATCACTTCGGCCCGCAGCACCGCGGCGGGCACAATGGAATCCTCACCGTCAAACCGCAGCAGAATTGCCAGATAATAACAAAACACAATCAGCCCGCAGTCCAGCAGCATTAACAAAATGCGGCGCGGCAAGCCGTTGATGAGTTGCCTGTTTTTCTGTTTCATTGCACTATCTTCCTGTTTCTTCAATAATGTCGCAGCCGGCTGTCCCCTGCACAGCTGCCGCGCAGCGCCTGCGCCGCCCGCGGCCGTTCCTTCCAAAACCAAGGCGCAGCGGGCATTTTTCTATTTTCTCAAATCTTGTTTGATTTGTGGCAATACCGCATAATTCTAAGTGCCGATACGGCGAGCGAGGTGCGGCAGCTGCTAAAGCCAAAAGCGCAGATAATACTTTGTGTATTATCGAGTTTTTTGTCAACGCAGATGCCGTGCCGCAGCCGCCGGAGCGGTGCTTGAGCCGTAAGGCGGGAATTGTGCGGTATTGCCTTGTGTTCTATGACTTATAATTTGATAATCAAAGCAAAAAGTAAAAGTAATTATCAGAACATCTTGCAGCATTATGGGCAAAGCAAGTTATTCTACCACATTTTCGCCACTCCGGGCAACTGTATTTGCATAATTTCTGTTATTATAACACAAATTTACTCCGTTTGTCCTGCTTCCGGCAGGGCAAACGGAGTAAAAAGTGCACAAAATGCAGCGCTTATTTTTGTCAGGCCAGCAGCATTGCTTCAGCTGACGCAAGATTTATTCAACCGTAACGCTCTTGGCAAGGTTGCGGGGTTTATCCACATCCAGGCCTTTGGCGCAGCTGACATAGTATGCCAGCAGCTGCAGCGGCACCACCGAAAGGCTGGTGGCAAAGTGCGGGTCTGTTTTGGGCACATATACGGTAAAGTTGGCGGTATCTTCAATGCTGTAGTTGCCGTAAGTGGTCAGGCCCATGATATAAGCGCCGCGGCTCTTAGCTTCCACCAGGTTAGATACCATCTTCTCGTACAGGTCCGGCTGGGTCAGCACACCCACCACCAACATGTTCTTCTCGATCAGGAGATCGGGCCGTGCTTCATCTCGCCCGCAGCGAAAGCCTCCGAGTGGATATAGCTGATTTCCTTGAACTTCAGGCTGCCTTCCAGCGCCACGGCGTAATCCAGCCCGCGGCCGATGAAGAAAGCGTCCTTTGCGGAAGCATACTTGGAAGCAAACCACTGGATGCGCTCGTTATCCGTCAGCGTCTTGGCAATCTTATCCGGCAGGATCTGCAGCTCGGCCACCAGCTCGGCGTATTTTTCTTCCTCAATCTTGCCGCGCACACGGGCAAACTCAACAGCCAGCAGGTAGCAGGCCGCCAGTTGGGTGCTGTATGCCTTGGTGGTGGCAACGGCAATTTCCGGCCCGGCCCAGGTGTACAGGGTTGCATCGGCCTCACGCGCAATGGAAGAGCCCACCACGTTCACAATGCCGATGGTGCGCACGCCGCGCTCCTTACATTCGCGCAGGGCAGCCAGGGTATCGGCGGTTTCGCCGCTCTGGCTGATAATGACCGCCATGGAATCCGGCTCCAGCACGGGGTCACGGTAGCGGAACTCGCTGGCCACATCCACCTCCACCGGCAGGCGGGCCAGGCTTTCAAATACATAGCGTGCCGCAACGCCCACATGGTAGGCGGAGCCGCAGCCAATGATATAGATGCGGCGCACATTTTTGATGGCTTCTTCATCCAGGCCCAGCTCGCTCAGATCAATGCGGCCATCCTTGATGCGGGGGCTGAGGGTATCCCGCACAGCGGTGGGCTGTTCGTGGATCTCCTTCATCATAAAGTGCTCGTAACCGCCTTTTTCGGCGGCTTCGGCATCCCACTCGATGGTGCTGGCTTCTTTTTCAACCGGTTCTTTATCAATGTTGAAAAACTCAATACTGTCCGGGGTCAAGCGGGCGATTTCCAGGTTATCAATGTAATACACCGTGCGGGTATATTTCAGCAGAGCCGGAACGTCCGATGCGATCAGGCTGCCGTTTTCGGCCTTGCCGACAATCAACGGGCTGTCCTTCCGCACTGCGTATACCACGCCGGGCTGGTCTGCAAACAGGATGCCCAGCGCATAAGAACCACGCACATGCATCATCATGCGGGTGATGGCATCCAGGCTGTCCCCCCGCTGAAACGCCGGTGTAGTAATAGTCCAGCAGCTGGGCCACTACCTCGGTATCCGTCTGGGATGCAAAAGTAAAGCCCTTGTTGATCAGGCGGGTTTTCAGTTCCTGGTAATTTTCAATAATGCCGTTATGCACAACTGCAATTTTCTGGTCGCGGCTGTAATGCGGGTGTGCGTTCACCACGCTGGGTTCGCCGTGGGTTGCCCAGCGGGTATGCCCGATGCCGCAGCTGCCCTGCACGGCTTTGCCTTCATCGGTCATTTCGCTCAACACGCGCAGGCGTCCCTTGGCCTTGACCACTTCAATTTTGCCGGCGGCGTTCTGCACAGCAAGGCCGGCAGAATCATACCCGCGGTATTCCAGCTTAGAAAGCCCATCCAGCAGGATCGGTGCAGCCTGTGCGCTGCCGGTAAAGCCTACAATTCCACACATACATTTGGCCCCCTTGGTTGATGGATTGGGTGTATTTCATGTTATTTTACGTTCGGTTTGTTTTTAGGCAACACCGCACAATTCCCGCCTTACGGCTTAAGCATCGCTTCGGCGGCTGCGGCACGGCATCTGCGTTGCCAAAATGCTCGATAAGACATCCAGTATTATCTGCGCTTTTGGCTTAGCAGCTGCCGCACCTCGCTCGCCGTATCGGCACTTAGAATTATGCGGTATTGCCTTTAATTTGTAAACGGCTCGGTATTTTTGTTGCAGCCCGGCCAACATGAGGTAGGCGAACAATATCTATTAAGTATATGCTATTTGCCGCAATAAGTCTACCCCCTACATAACAATATGACAAAGATTGTGCATGAATTTTGTGGGATATGTATACAAAGGAGGGACATAGCGGGATGTTTCAGCGGCGTATGGGGCGGCGGGCTGCGTTTTGGGGAGGAGAGCTGTTTGTGCATCGCTGCGCGATTGCGCGGCATAGCCTGTTAGTGGTGGGGCAGGGTTGCGGGCTCCAACCGTTCGCCGCCTGTTCGGCGGCGTGAGGACAGAGGAACAGCCTCGCTCAGCGCTCCGGCTGTTTTTTGCATCGCGCTTCGCGCGATTGCGCGGCATAGCCTGCTCGTGGTGGGGCAGGGTTGCGGGCTCCAACCATTCGCCGCCTGTTCGGCGGCGTGAGAACAGAGGAACAGCCTCGCTCAGCGCTCCGGCTGTTTTTTGCATCGCGCTTTGCGCGATTGCGCGGCATAGCCGCGCAGGCAAAAAAAACGGCAGCCGTCAAGGGCAACGGCTGCCGGGCGCCATGCTCCCTTTCCGGTTTCTTACACCATAAGACTCCCTGCGGGAAGTATTTGCGCAAGAAATATCATACCATGGTTTTGCCCGTTACGCAAGTATAAAAAGCAAGGATAGGCCCGATCGGCGCCCATTTCCCCTTTTTCCTGAATATTCTTAAGTTTTCATGCAGTATTTTCATCGTTTGTTAAGGCAATACCGCATAATTCTAAGTGCCGATACGGCGAGCGAGGTGCGGCAGCTGCTAGGCCAAAAAGCGCAGATAATACTGGATGTCTTATCGAGCATTTTGGCAACGCAGATGCCGTGCCGCAGCCGTCGGAGCGGTGCTTAAGCCGTAAGGCGGGAATTGTGCGGTGTTGCCTTAAGTCGTTTTTTCATTTTCTGCTTCAACATCCTATTCAAAAATTGCGGCTCCGGCCACTGCTGTGTGCCCTGCAGCGTGAAATTCACAAAAAATTCAGACAGCATCTCTTCCTTATTGCCCCAATAATATGTTACACTATTATCATATTAAGATTGAGTTAAGATTGAGGCTATCCGTGTGCTACGTTCCCGCTTACAATTACGGGAAAAGCTGAAAGAAAAAACTGGTGGAAGCACTGCAGGCTGTTTTGCCTATTGTTGCTATCGTGCTGGTTCTCAGTTTTTTCATCGCACCCCTATCCCCCAGTGTGCTGCTGTGTTTTCTGCTTGGGGCGGTCATGATTATTTTTGGCATGATGTTCTTTACCCTTGGCGCCGAGATGAGCATGACCCCCATGGGCGAACGGGTTGGTTCCGCCATGACCAAAAGCCGCAGCTTGCCCAAAATGATTGTGATTGGCTTTATTCTCGGTTTCATCATTACCATATCGGAGCCGGATTTACAGGTACTGGCCAACCAGGTGCCGTCGGTGCCCAATCTGGTGTTGATCCTTTCGGTTGCCGCCGGTGTGGGGGGCTTTCCTTGTTATCGCGCTGCTGCGTATGCTGTTCAGTATGGCGCTGCCGCCGCTGCTGGTAACACTGTACGCCATTGTATTTGTGCTGGCCGCCTTTGTTCCCAAAGATTTCCTTGCTGTGGCGTTTGACTCTGGCGGCGTGACCACCGGGCCCATGACGGTACCGTTCATCATGGCGCTCGGCGTGGGCATTTCCGCAATCCGCAGTGACCGCCACGCCGCGGATGACTCCTTTGGCCTGGTTGCCCTGTGTTCCATCGGTCCCATCCTGGCCGTGCTGCTTTTGGGCATCGCCTACAACCCCGGCGAAAGCAGCTACACCACCGCGTTCCTGCCGGATATTCAGGACTCGGTGGAGCTGTGGGACCTCTTCATGGTGGGGCTGCCCGCTTATTTTAAAGAGATCGCGCTTTCACTTTTGCCCATCATGGTCTTTTTTGGCGTTTATCAGTTTGCCGTCCTGCACATGAGCCGCAAAGCGCTGGGCAAAATTCTGGTCGGCCTGTTTTATACTTATATCGGGCTGGTTCTGTTTTTGACCGGTGCTAATGTGGGCTTTATGCCTGCCGGCAATTATCTGGGCCAGGTTCTGGCTGCCCTGCCCTACCGCTGGGTACTGATCCCCCTTGGTATGCTGATTGGCTATTTCATCGTCAAGGCCGAGCCTGCCGTGTATGTGCTGAACAAGCAGGTGGAGGAAGTGACCGATGGTTCCATTTCCGCCAAGGCAATGGGGACCAGCCTTTCCATCGGCGTAGCCCTCTCCGTTGGGTTGGCCATGCTGCGGGTGCTGACCGGCATTTCCATCTTGTGGATGCTGGTACCGGGTTACGGCATCGCCATCGGGCTTTCTTTCTTCGTTCCCAAAATTTTTACCGCCATCGCGTTTGACTCCGGTGGCATGGCTTCCGGCCCCATGACGGCAACGTTTCTTCTGCCGCTGGCCCAGGGTGCCTGCCTGGCTGTGGGCGGCAACATTGTAACGGATGCGTTTGGCGTGGTGGCCATGGTTGCCATGACCCCGCTGATTACTATCCAGATTCTTGGCATGACTTACCAGCTCAAGCAGCGCCATGCTTCCCGCACGCAGCAGGCTTATGTGGATGCCTTTGCCAGCCTGCCCGAAGACGCTATTATTGAGCTGTAACGGAGGGATGTTTGAATGAGCCAGCTTTCCTGGATGATTACCATTACTGACCGCAAAAAAGCGCCGGATTTTGTGGCGCTGTACCAGCAACAGAACATACATGTAAGCCTGACCACTGTTGGAGCCGGAACCGCCGTGAGCGAAACGCTGAACTATCTTGGACTGTAGCGCACCGAAAAAGCCGTAATTTTTACCACCGTTACCGATTCCCGCTGGAAAGCGGTAAAGCGCCAGCTGGAGCACACGATGAACATTGATGTGCCCGGCACCGGCATTGCGTTTACCATCCCTGTCAGCAGCATTGGCGGCAAGCGCGCGCTGCAATTTTTGACCGAAGACCAGGATTTCCAGATTGGGGAGGAAACCACCTTGAAAGATACCAAGTACGAGCTGTTGATTGTGATTGCCAACCAGGGATACAGCGGCCTGATTATGGATGCGGCCCGCAGCGAAAACGCGGGTGGCGGAACCGTCATCCACGCCAAGGGTACCGGGATGGAACGTGCCGAGCAGTTTTTGGGCGTTTCTCTCGCTGCCGAAAAGGAGATGGTGCTGATCGTGATCAAGCGCGAGGATAAGAACCGCATCATGCGCGCCATCATGGATCAGGCGGGCACCGCCAGCAAGGCACGGTCGGTCATCCTTTCCCTGCCCGTCACCTCCACCGCCGGCCTGCGCCTGTTGGAAGACGAAGAGCCGGAAGCGGGGATTGAGGAATAAACAAAGTCTTTTGTAATAAGTCTTTTTTTTGCCCTATTATTACGGTGTTGCCCTAACTTTTTATAATCCATCATTAAACGAACGGCATGTTCCCTTGTACACCAGCTGTGATGCAGGAGGAACATGCCGTTTGTGTTGTATTTTTAAATTGCAGAATTTTTTTAGGAAAAATTGCTTATTTGTGGAAAGTGCTATTTTGTGGGGCTGTGCCGAATATTTTGCTTTGAAGTATAGTACAAGGCAGCGGGCGGGTGCCGAATTTATGCCCATTACCAAATTGGAGTTAGCTCCACATCACGGGGATTTTGCAGGAATGTGTATGCTTTACCACACACATCAAAAGCGCGGTAGGGCGGGTTACCCGACCCTGCCGAGGAAGCGGCCCCCTTATTGCTCAACAAGCCTTTTATTTTCCAACTGTTTCCAGCCGAACCACCGGCCATCCCAGCAGATCGGCGGCGTGTTCGTCGTGGGTCACCAGCACGGTATCCCGCCTGGCGGCCAGCCGCACCACCGCGGCAGCGGCGTGGCTGACCAGCTCCGGGTCCATGCCGGTAAAGGGTTCGTCCAGCAGCAGGGTCTGCACGGGCTGGCACAGCAGCGCCCGCAGCAGCGCCGTGCGCCGTTGCTGCCCGCCGGAAAGCCGTGCCACTGGCAGGGCTAGTTCCGCCTGCGTAAAAGCCGAGGGTCTGCAATTCCGCTTGTGCCTGCGCTGGGTTCACCCCGCCCACCAGGCAGATATTGCCCACCGCAGTCAGCTGGGGGCAAAGGCGGCTTTCCTGAAAGACCGCACCAATATTTCCCCACGCCCTGCACGGTGCCGGAATCCGGTGTTTCCAGCCCCATCAGGATACGTAGCAGGGTGGTTTTTCCGCAGCCGGAGGGTCCCATCAGCACCAGCGGACCGTTTACCGTCAGGTTCAGATCCCGCAAAACCGGAATACTGCCAAAGGCTTTGTTCAGGTGTTTTACCTTGATCATCCTTCCACCTCCCCGCAAAGGGCACGCTTGGCGCGGCGTAGCGCCCAGGCCGCCAGCGTGCTGAGCGTGGCCGACAGCAGCACGATCACCAGCGTCCAGGCGAACACTTCCGGCGTGGAAATGGTAATCTTAGCGCGGTAAAGCGCATCGCCCACGCTGTAGTCCGGCAAACCGATGACTTCCGCCGAAACGCCGCTTTTCCAGCACATGCCCATGGCGGCAATGCAGCTTTCGCAGAAGGACGGGAACATCCCCGGCAGCCAGATATACCGCAGCCGCTTGCCCAGCGGCAAGCGATAGACCTTTGCCATTTCCAGCAGGGCCGGGTCCGTATCGGCAATGCCGCCCACCGTACCCGCATAAACAACCGGCAGCACATGGGTAAAGCTGACAATGACCGAAAGGTTTTTTCCGCTGACCCACAGCAGCGCCAGAATGACAAAGCTCGCCACTGGCATGGCGCGGATCAACTGCATAACCGGCCCCACCAGGGTGCCGAACCACCGCCACCGGGCCCCGCAGGCCCCCAGCAGCAGCCCCACTGTGACCGCCAGCGCAAAGCCCGTTAAAATGCGCAGCGCGCTGAACCCGACCCTGTGCCAGAAATCCGCCGTGGGCAGCAGCCGCCACAAGGTCTGCACCGTTTGCAGGGGGGTGGCCAAAAATAAGTCGTTATGACCAATGCAAACGGCAAGACCCTGCCACACCGCCACCCAAAAAGCGACGGCAAGCAGGGTTTGCCACATTGGTGTTTTGTCGTTGCGCGCCTTAGCCGGCATAGTAGAAGTCATCTGCCGGGAGCTGGCCGCCCACGCTGGTGGGGTCAGCTGCGTACAGAACATTGAAGTAGGTTTCCAGGTCTGTCTTCATCTCGTCGCCGGTCTCAAACACAATGTTGCAGTTGGGCAGAGCTTTCTGGGCCAGGGCAGCCTTGGCTACAATACCGTACTGCTCGCACAGGGCAGCAGTGTTTTCCAGGTCGGTGTTGGCAGCTTCCACGCTGGCTTTGTAGCCGTCCATAAAGGCGGCAAAGCGGGCGGGGTCAGCTTCCACAGCATCCTTGCGGGCGACCAGAACGCCGGTTACCAGCTTGGAGCCGGCAACTTTTTCCCCACTCTTCGTTCATATCCAGGGCAACGCGCAGGCCTTCGACCTGAGCCAGTGCGCTGGTCACAAAGGGCTGGGGCAGCATGGCGATCGTGCTGGTGCCGGCCTGCAGCTGAGCCAGAGCCTCGGTTGCTTCGCTGTAGAAGTCAAGGGTCACATCATTATCCGGGTCAACACCGTTTTCAGTCAGGATGTAGCGCAGAACATATTCCGGGGTGGTACCCTTGCCGGTTGTCACGATGGTCTTGCCCTTCAGGTCCTCCACGCTGTTCACAGTCTCGCCGTTTTCCACAACGTACAGCACGCCCAGGGTGTTGATGCAGGCAACCTCAATGGCGCCGTTGGTTTTCTGGTACAGGGTTGCGGCCAGGTTAGCGGGCACAGCGGCTGCATCCAGCTCGCCCTTTACCAGCTGCGGCACGATTTCATCGGCCTTGCCGTACATTTCAAAGTCATAATCAGCGGCATCTTCGCCTGCCATCAGGTTCACAAGGCCCATGGTGGTGGGGCCTTTCAGGCCGGCAACGCGCAGGGCACCGTCAGCAGTTTCAGCGCTGGCAGTCTCTTCGGCCGGGGCTTCGGTAACAGCTGGGGCCGGGGTGGCGGTTGCTTCAGCGGCAGCTTCACTGGTAGCCGTTGCACCGCAGGCGGCCAGCGAAACACACAGGGCCGCTGCTGCAACAGCAGACATCAACTTTTTGAACATAGTATATCCTCCTGATTGCATACAGCACCATGCCGGGCACGGTGCTCTTCCCTCTTGCCTGCCATTTCGGCAGTACAAAAGCGCCCGGTATCGCCGGGCGCACTTGCTTTTGCGGTGTTACTATACTATAATTAAATCATCTTGTCGGTTGCCGTGGCAACAAACTGTTGCGGCACACCTGCCATCCCAAAAACAGAAAGGCTGCACCGCATGGATCTGCACCCGTATTACCCGCTATTGGCCCGCACGCCGCTGCTGCGCGGCATGCGTCCGGACGAACTGGACACCCTGCTGGACTGCTTTGCCCCCCGTGTGCGGCGCTATGCGCGGGACGAAATTTTGCTGCTGACCGGGTACGAAACGCGGGAGGTCGGCATTTTGCTGGAAGGTAGCATTACCGCCGTAAAAAGCACGCCGGACGGGGCCAGCGTTGCCATTACCCACATGAGGCCGGGCGGCTTGTTCGGGGATGTGCTTTCCGGTTCCAGCCAAAAGAGTCCTGTTACGGTCATGGCCACCACCAGCTGCCTTGCCCTGTACCTGCCATACCAGAAGATCATCCGCCCCTGCGCCAAGCTGCACAGCGCCCATTTGCAGCTGATGCAAAACCTTGTGTTGACCATCAGCGATAAATATTTTGCGCTGGACCGCCGGGTGGAGCTGCTGATCTGCAAAAGCCTGCGCGCTCGCATCAGCCTGTGGCTGCTGGACGAAGCCCACCGCGCCGGGAGCGATACCTTTACCACCCCGCTGACCCGCGCCGGGCTGGCCGAATACCTGAACTGTGACCGCAGCGCCCTGAGCCGGGAGCTGAGCCGCATGCAGCATGACGGCCTGATTGAAACATGGCGCAGCAGCTTTAAGCTGCTGGACAAAGACCGGCTGAAAAATGCCTGACCGCCACAAGCTAGAATGGAGATTCTTATGCCCACCCCACTGCCAAATTCCGCCGCCATGGACGCCCTGGTGGAAGAATTATTAACCAAAGACGTTTATATTGTAGATTACCTGCCCCGCACGGTGCCAAAAAACAGCGGCGGGCAGTATTTTGATGTGGAATACCATCTGCTGAACAGCCCGCGTCACACCGCGTTAAAAGACAAATTTTCCAGCGTAATTTTCAAGCTGATGTGCTATTACCGCGTCTGCATCCCGTGGGACGGCGGCTGGGTCGACCAGCCAAATCCGGAGCTGATCGACCACATCATTGCCGAAATTATGGACTGCCATTCCGGCACGCTGACCTGCCTGTTCCCGGATGAGCTGGCTCTGCTGGTGTTTGATTGGGACTGCCTGAACCTGAGCATCTACCACCCCAGCGCCGAAATGCAGCAACTGCTTGCACCGATTGCGGCTTCTGAAGGGCTGTTTTTCCGCGCGGCGGAAACGTAAAGCCGGTAAATACCTGTTATTCGTGTGCTAACCGCCGCACTTTTACCCCGTTAAGACCGTAGGGGCGCACCGTCCGATATAGGATATATCTTATAAAAATGTAATGATAAAGCAAGGAGATACACTATGAGCCGTCAAGTATGGAAAGGTTCCACCCTTTTGAACCCTGAACCGCCGGTGCTGGTAAGCTGCGGCCCTGCTGGGGCGCCCAACCTGATCACGGTTGGCTGGTGCGGCACCATCTGCACCCAGCCCAGCATGGTTTCCATCAGTGTGCGGCCGGAACGGTACAGCCACCATTTGATCAAAGAAAGCGGCGAGTTTGTCATCAACCTGCCGACAGAAAGCCTGGTACGCGCGGTGGACTGGTGCGGCGTAAAAAGCGGCCGCGATGTGGATAAATTTTCCGCCATGCACCTGACCCCCTCCCCCGCCGCCAAAGTTGGCACCGTGCTGGTGGAAGAAAGCCCCGTCAATCTGGAGTGCAAAGTGACCCAGGTAATCCCCTTAGGCAGCCACGACCTGTTTTTGGCTGAAGTTGTTGCCGTGGATGTGGACGAGCGCCTGTTGTACGAAAGCGGCAAGCTCTGCCTGAACAAGGCAAATTTGATCGTATATTCCACGGGGATTATCTGGCACTGGGCCGCAAATTGGGGTCGTTTGGGTATAGTGTTAGGAAAAAGCCGCGGAAAAAGTAAATCATTGGTTTTATGCAGCTTCACAGATGGTTTGCAAGCACAACACAAACCAACAAGGTTTCTCCGCGGCGGGATGAGGGTATCCCGCCCTACAGAACATGTAATCCGTTCATTGCACATTATATAACGCTCTGTAGGGAACGGTCTTGACCGTTCCGAAACCGTACAAGAACACAGAATTCCAAAAATATTTTCAAAGCAAATATCCCCTGCAGACGCAGAATCTCTTCCGCATCCGCAGGGGATATTGTTTTAGGGCAATACCGCATAATTCTAAGTGCCGATACGGCGAGCGAGGTGCGGCAGATGCTAAGCCAAAAGCGCAGATAATACTGGATGTCTTATCGAGCATTTTGGCAACGCAGATGCCGTGCCGCAGCCGCCGGAACGGTGCTTAAGCCGCAAGGCGGGAATTGTGCGGTGTTGCCTTAGGTTATTTGTACAGCATTGCTGAACGCTTTGCGCTTAGCGCAGGACCAGTTTGCCGTTTTCGGCGTCCACGGTCAGGGTATCGCCGGGCACATGGTTGCCGCCGATGATCTCTTTTGCGATCATGGTTTCCACGTTGGCCTGGATATACCGCTTCAGCGGGCGGGCACCATAGATGGGGTCATAGCCGTCATCCACAATCACGCTCTTGGCTGCATCGGTCACAACCAGCTTCAGCTGCTTGTCAGCCAGGCGGCTGCGCAGGTCAGCCAACATCAGATCCACAATGCCGCCAATCTCATCCTTGGTCAGGCTCTTGTAGTAGACAATATCGTCCAGACGGTTCAGGAACTCCGGGCGGAACTGGCGCTTGAGCAGCAGGTCGATCTTGTCACGCGCTTCGGCGGACAGTTCGTTCTTGCCGTTGGCACGGTTCTTTTCCAGGTCTTCCAGAATGAGGTCAGAGCCCAGGTTGGAGGTCAGGATGATGATGGTGTTCTTAAAGTCCACGGTACGGCCCTGGCTGTCGGTAATACGGCCATCGTCAAGGACTTGCAGCAGAATGTTGAACACATCCGGGTGGGCCTTTTCCACCTCATCAAACAGTACAACAGAGTAGGGACGGCGGCGAACCGCTTCGGTCAGCTGACCGCCCTCCTCATAACCCACATATCCCGGAGGCGCACCGATCAGACGAGACACACTGAATTTCTCCATGTATTCCGTCATATCGATACGAACCATGTTCTTTTCATCGTCAAACAGGGCCTGGGCCAGCGCTTTGGCCAGCTCGGTCTTGCCAACGCCCGTGGGGCCAAGGAACAAAAAGCTGCCAATGGGGCGGTTCGGGTTTGCAATGCCGGCGCGGGAGCGCAGGATAGCGTCCGAAACCTTCTGCACGGCTTCGTCCTGGCCGATCACGCGCTGAAGCAGCACTTCGGGCAGGCGGAGCAGCTTTTCGCGCTCGCCCTCCACCAGCTTCTCCACAGGGATGCCGGTCCAGCGGGCCACAATGCGGCTGATCTCTTCGGCCGTCACGCGGTCACGCAGCAGGCTTTGCTCCTTCTTGTCGGCAGCAATCTTTTCTTCGGCTTCCAGCTGGCGCTGCAGGTCGGGCAGTTTGCCGTATTGCAGCTGACCAGCCTTGGCGTAATCGCCGTTGCGGGTCGCCTTTTCAATTTCGGCCTTGGTGGTTTCTACCTCGGCGCGCAGGCTCTGCACCTTATTGATGGCGTTCTTCTCGTTCTCCCACTGAGCTTTCTTGGAATTGAAGGAATCGCGCAGTTCGGCCATTTCTTTTTCGATGGCGGCAAGGCGCTGCTTGGACATTTCATCGGTTTCTTTCTGCAAAGAAGCCTGCTCGATCTGCAGCTGGGTGATCTTATGGTTCAGGTCATCCAGCTCTGCGGGCATGGAGTCCAGCTCGGTCTTGACCATTGCGCACGCTTCATCCACCAGGTCGATGGCTTTATCCGGCAGGAAACGGTCGGTAATATAACGGTTAGACAGCGTTGCTGCCGCAATCAAAGCGCCATCCTGAATTTTAACGCCATGGTACACCTCATAGCGCTCTTTCAGGCCACGCAGGATGGAGATGGTATCCTCCACCGTGGGCTCCTGCACCATAACGGGCTGGAAACGGCGTTCCAGAGCGGGGTCTTTCTCGATATACTGGCGGTACTCGTCCAGGGTGGTGGCGCCAATGCAGTGCAGCTCACCGCGGGCCAGCATCGGCTTTTAAGATGTTGCCGGCATCCATGGCGCCGTCGGTTTTACCGGCTCCTACAATGGTGTGCAGCTCATCAATGAACAGGATGATCTTGCCTTCGCTCTTTTTAACTTCGTTCAGAACGCTCTTCAAACGTTCCTCAAACTCGCCGCGGTACTTAGCACCGGCGACCAGAGCGCCCATATCCAGGCTGAACACGGTGCGGTCTTTCAGGTTTTCGGGCACATCGCCGCGCACGATACGCTGGGCAAGGCCCTCAGCGATAGCCGTTTTACCAACGCCAGCTTCACCGATCAGCACAGGGTTGTTCTTGCGCTTACGGGACAGGATGCGGATAACATTGCGGATCTCGGAATCACGGCCAATGACGGGGTCCAGCTTGTTGGCACGGGCGGCTTCCACCAGATCCTGGCCATATTTTTTCAGGGCGTCATAGGTGGATTCGGGGTTATCAGTGGTCACGCGCTGGTTGCCGCGCACAGCGGACAACACCTGCATGAACTTTTCCGGTGTGATGCCAAACTGCTTGAACAGCTCGCCAGCCACGCGGCCGGGGCGCTGCAGCATGCCCATAAAGACATGCTCCACACTGATATATTCATCCTTCATCTGCTGGGCCTGCTTTTCAGCGGCGGTCAGGGGCCTGGTCCAGCTCATTGGAGATATAGACTTTATCGGGGTCACGGCCGGAACCCGTCACATGTGGCAGCTGGGAAACTTTTTCCGCTGCGGCAGTTTCAAAGGTACCGGGGTCAACGTTCATCTTGGTCAGCAGCTGGGGGATCAGGCCGTCCTGCTGCTGGGTCAGGGCCACCAGCATGTGCTCCTGTTCCAACGCCTGGTTGGAATATTCAATTGCCAAACGCTGGGCAGCCTGCAGGGCTTCCATCGTTTTTTGGGTAAATTGGTTGGTATTCATATCGCAAACCTCCTTTATCGGCAACGATAATGGTTTTTCTATCTATTAGCAGCGAACCGGTTCAAGTGCTGCTTCGTGCCCGGCGGCTTTTGATATCCTTGCAGGTTCAAGGGCGTTATGCGGAAGCATTATCTTTATTAGCACTCTATCTGTTCGACTGCTAATATTGTAACACATAGCCAACCGTTGTCAATAGGGTAAATTGAAAAAGATTTATGAACTGTCAAAAAGTTTCCTGCTTTTTCGGGCGTTTTCCATCTTGCAAGATTTTGGATACAAGTATACAGTAGAATTAGAAAGTGAAGAAGCACAAAAAGCCAAAACGACAAAGGATCCGCCCATGAAACCTATTTTGATTGTGGATGACGAAGCGCCCATCCGTGCGCTGATCCGCCTGACGCTGGAGCGCGCGGGCTACACCTGTGACGAAGCTGCCACCGGTACCGAGGCCGCCGATAAAATTGAAGCAAACACCTATGATCTGGCCCTGCTGGACATTATGCTGCCCGGCCCCGATGGGTACGAGCTGCTGGACTACCTGCGCAGCGTGCAGACCCCGGTGATTTTTTTGACAGCCAAAACCGCGGTGGCGGACCGTGTGCGTGGGCTGCACCTGGGCGCGGATGATTACATTACCAAGCCGTTCGAGCCCACCGAGCTTGTGGCACGGGTGGAAGCGGTGCTGCGCCGCTGTGGTAAAGCCCAGGGTACTCTTGCTGCTTTTGATGTGGTGCTGGACCCGGCTGCCCGCCGGGTAACGCGCAGCGGCACCCCGCTGCACCTGACCCCGCGGGAATTTGACCTGCTGGAAGTATTGCTGCGCAACCGCGGCATTGTGCTGTACCGCGAAGTGCTCTATGAGCGCGTGTGGGGGCTGGATGCCGAGTATGACAGCCGCACGCTGGATCTGCACATCCAGCGGCTGCGCAAAAAGCTGGGCTGGAAGAACGAGATCCGCACCGTATTCCGTGTGGGCTATGTGCTGGAGCGCGGGGAATGAGCGCCGCTTTGCCTATCCTTTTATATAAGGCAACACCGCACAATTCCCGCCTTGCGGCTTAAGCACCGCTCCGGCAGCTGCGGCACGGCATCTGCGTTGCCAAAATGCTCGATAATGTCGGGTTGCGGTACCCGCATCGTGCTTCGGGGGCAAAAGCCCCTCGCACTCTGCGACCGCTGCCCCTGCTTCGGTTCGCTGTTTCCGCCACTGGCGGCGCTCACCTTTGCAGCATCCAGTATTATCTGCGCTTTTGGCTTAGCAGCTGCCGCACCTCGCTCGCCGTATCGGCACTTAGAATTATGCGGTATTGCCCTAAAACAGGAGTTTTGCCATGAAGTTTGCCCACAAGCTGACCCTTGCCCTGCTGGTGGTGCTGGCAGTTGTGCTTTCGCTGTGCAACACGGTGCTGATCGGGCAGCAGTTCCGGCAGGAGCTGCACACCGCGCAGGAAACGTTATCTGCAGACTGGCAGCGGGAAAGCCGCGCCATGCAGCGCACCTTGGTCACACCCGGCAGCGGCAGCCTGGCCGCACGGGTGGGCAGCTATTTGCAGGCCATCACCGAGCAGAACAGCCTTGCCTGGCGCCGCTTACAGTGTGGATGGAACCTCCCTGTATTATGCCCTGCCCACCGCGGTTCCCTTATCCGAAGTGGAAGCCCTGCTTGCCCAGGATGGCGAGCCGCGCATGGTGCTGGCGAACAACCATACCCTGCTGTGCGCCGGAACGGTCGTTCTGCCGGAACGCTGCATCACCTTGGTCATTGCGCAGGATGCCGCCCCCGTGTGGCAGGCGCGGCAGGCCCGCACCCGAAATGCACTGATCGTAGAACTTTTGGCCATGGTGCTGGCCGGGGGCCTGGTTCTGCTGCTCTGCCGCCGCATGACCCGCCCGCTGGAGCAGCTGGAGCAGGCCAGCCGCCAGATTGCCGCCGGGGCCTACAGCCAGCGCACGGCCATCCATGGCAGTGACGAAATTGCCAGTTTAAGCCGCAGCTTTGACGAGATGGCCCAAGCGGTGGAGGGCACCGTGCAGACCTTGCAGCAGAACGCCCGCCAGAAAGATGATTTTGTGGCCGCGTTTACCCACGAGCTGAAAACCCCGATGACGAGCATCCTCGGCTTTGCCGATATCCTGCGCAGCGGCGAGGTGAGCCCCGCCACCCGCCGCACCGCCGCTGATTATATCTACCACGAAAGCAAGCGGTTGGAAGCGTTGAGCGGGAATCTGTTGGCTTTGATGGGGCTGGAACAACAGCCCCCGCAGCTGGAAGCCGTACCCCTGGGCCGTGTGCTGCAAAGCCTGCGCCGCGCCCTGCCCCAGGGCAGCCCGGTGCCCACCCTACCCCGCAGTGACGCCGTGGTGCTGGCCCAGCCGGAACTGTTGTGCGATATGCTGTACAACCTGATCCAGAATGCCCGCAAAGCCACCCCGGCGGATGGCAAAGTGGAAGTGCTGCTGGACGAAACACCCACCCGGCTGACCATCCGCGTACAGGATACCGGCTGCGGCATTCCGCCGCAGGAACTGGCCCGCATTACCGAGCCGTTTTATATGGTAGATAAATCCCGTGCACGGGAGCAGGGCGGCAGCGGCATGGGGCTTGCCCTGTGCGCCAGAATTGCCGCCTTGCACGGCACAACGCTGCAATTTGCAAGTGTGCCCAGCCAGGGAACCACGGTCAGCTTCTGCCTGCAAAAAGCGGGCAGCCAACCGGAGGTGGAGCCATGAGGGAAAGGAAAATGTTTTTTCCGCCTGCACTGCGGTTGGCTGCTGTGGCTATTGCACTTTCTGCAGCGGCTTTGGCCCTGCCGCTGCCGGTTTTTGCCGTGCTGGACCGTGCCGCCGGGCACAGCATTGCGGTGCAGCAGGATGCCGAAGCGTTAAAGCCCCGCCGGGCGCAGCTGTGCTGCCGCACGGGAGCTTTACTGCTGGCGTATGACCTGGCAAAATACATCCCGCACCATGGTGGAGCCTGATTCAACTCCAGCCAGCACTGCCCCCACCCTTGCCGCGGTGCAGCAGCTGCAGGCGGCCGGGGTACTGCCTGCCAGCATGGCGGATGTGCTTCTTTCCGCCACGCAGCAAACAGACAGTTGTACTACCTACACTGACGATACCGGCCAGAGCGAATATGTTTTTACATCCGATGAGAACCATGTCACCCTCACCCTGACAGCCAGCGGCCTGCCCGTTGGGTTTACGGTGGAGCAGTGCAGCTTTGCGGATTCCGCGCTGGATGAAATAGCGGATGCTTACGCCGCATTTTTAGGCGGGGATGCGATCACCGATTGGGAAACGCTGCCCCTGCAGCTGCACGAGCCCTGCGCGGTACGCTACAGCGTCAGTGCCCAGCTTTACCTTTGCGTGGCCCGCAGCGGGCAAGGGCTGCGGGTGTCGGCAGCATCGCTCTCCCCGCAGGATGCCGCCGCTTACCGCGGAGATGTTACGCCATAAAGGAGGTTTGCCCCATGAAAAAGACGTTCAACCAGACCATGCCGTGCGCTGTGCGCCTGGCTGCACTGCTGCTTGTGCCCGCCGTTTGTGTTGCCTTTTCCGGCTGCAGCGCTGTGCCGGGCTCTTCCGGCAGTTCTGCGGCGGAGCCGTCCCCCTCCCCTGCCGCCGCGGAACCGGCAGCGAAACCTGATCTGCCCAGCCTGCGCCCGCTGTACCAGGGGGATGAAAACGGATATTATACCTTCATGACTGCCGCTTCGGGTGATTACCAGCAGGTGCTCTATGCGGACTACCAGACCGGTACCCAGGCCCCGGCCTGCCATATTACCGGCTGCACGCATGACAGCCCAAGCTGCCCGGCCTGCTTTTTTACCGGCGTGCCCGTCACGCTGCCCTGCCCGGTTGGGGACGGCACTTATCTTTCCTTTGTCTATGGATATGATTCCGACGGCATGTCCATCGTGCGGCTGAATCAGGATTACGGCGTGGAACAGGTACTGTACCACTGCAATTACATTTCAAGTTTCTATTGCTGCACGGACGGTTCTTCCCTCTGGTTTTCCACCTGCCCCAGCGGGGACAGCTATGACCGCATCAAACGCCTCGATCTGTCCACACGGCGGCATCACCACCCTGTTTGATGCCGGGGATACCAGCGGGCAATCCGCCAACATCATCGGCTGCGCCGGGCGGCAGCTGGTGGTTTCGGTATCTCCTTATTATGACAGCAGCGAGCCACAGACTTCCTGCCTGTATCTAGTAGATGCCGACACCGGCGCGGCAGAACTGCTGCGGGAATACCCGATCACCAACGCTTCCGCCGGGCGCACCACTAATATAAGCACCGCTGTGCTGGACGATACTTTATATGAATATGACTACACCACCGGCGAGCTGACCGCCACCGGGCTGGCTGACCGGCAGACCCGCACCGTAACCGATGCCCTGCCGCCTGACCCATATGAGGGGCGCGGTGCGTTTGATGTGACAATTACCCGCATCCTGAACGGCCAGCTGGTTGTGGAGTACTATTCCAACGACTGGTCGGACGACAACGCCGAAACAAAAACACCTGTCTACCTGGTTGACCTTGCCGCCGGCACCGTAGCGGAAAAGCCCCGCACTGCCGCCGCTGAACTGGAACGGGTACGACCACACCAGCACCACCATCCTGGCCCAGCTGCAAGACCGGCTGCTGGTGCTCTGCCGTGCGGAGCCATACACCCGCACCACAACCGGAACGGACGGCGCACCCTACACGATTCAATCCTCCCACCGCTATTTTGGGCTGATCTCGTATGCCGATTACCTGACCGGCACCCCGAATTATACCGAGGTTGGGATGCTGGATTAAGCCGGGTATTTTGTTCCAAATTCTGCGCTTTTTTATTCTGCAAGAAAGCCGATGCTAAGGCAACGCCTCCAGCCATTTGTAGGGGACGATGCTTGCATCGTCCCGCTGGATGGGCCTTGTTGCATTGCTTGCTTTCAAAAAAACAATCTCCCTCACACACCATGCATTTTCCCAAACATCCCCGCCGCCTGCCGCAAATCAGGCGGCATTTTTGTGTTCCTTTCCTGTTTTTATGGCAACTATCCCCCGCCGCCCTTGATTTTACCCCACCAAAACCTTTACAATAAGATTAAATATTACCGCTTTTGCGGAAAGGAAGTAAGATCATGGATCAGTCCAGCAAATACAGCATCAATACCCTGTGCGTACAGGGCGGCTATACCCCGGCAACGGCGAACCCCGCCAGATTCCCATTGTGCAGAGCACCACTTTCAAATATGATAGCTCCGACGATATGGGCAAGCTGTTTGACCTGCAGGCCAGCGGTTATTTTTATTCCCGCCTGCAAAACCCCACCTGCGATACCGTCGCCGCCAAGATTACCGAACTGGAGGGCGGCACCGCCGGTATGCTGACCGGTTCCGGCCAGGCAGCCAACTTCTTTGCCCTGTTCAACATCTGCAACGCGGGCGACCACATCGTTTCTTCCAGCTCCATTTACGGCGGCACCTTCAACCTGATCTCCGTCACCATGGCAAAGATGGGCATTACCGCCACCTTTGTCTCGCCTGACTGTACCAAGGAAGAGCTGAACGCCGCGTTTCCAGCCCAACACCAAGGCTGTCTTTGGCGAAACCATTGCCAACCCCGCCCTGACGGTGCTGGATATTGAAAAGTTTGCCAATGCAGCCCACGCCCACGGTGTGCCGCTGATTGTGGATAACACCTTTGCCACCCCCGTCAACTGCCGCCCCATTGAATGGGGTGCCGATATCGTGACCCATTCCACTACCAAGTACATGGACGGCCACGGCGCAACCCTGGGCGGTGCCATTGTGGACGGCGGCAAGTTCGACTGGATGGCTCATGCCGATAAGTTCCCCGGCTTGTGCACCCCTGATGACAGCTACCACGGTATCACCTATGCCGAGCACTTTGGCAAGGAGGGGCGCTTTCATCACCAAGGCAACCGCACAGCTGATGCGGGACTTCGGCTGCGTGCAGAGCCCCATCAACGCCTACATGCTCAACCTTGGCCTGGAAAGCCTGCATGTGCGCATGGCCCGCCATTGCGAGAACGGCCAGGCTGTGGCAGAGTTTTTGGCCAGCCACCCGAAGATTGCCTATGTGAACTACTGCGGCCTGCCGGGCGATAAGTACCATGCTGTTGCCGAAAAGTACCTTCCCAATGGTTCCTGCGGCGTTGTCAGCTTTGGCGTAAAGGGTGGGCGCGAAGCCGCTGCTGCCTTTATGGGCCACCTGAAGATTGCCGCCATTGAGACCCATGTGGCCGATGCCCGCACCTGCTGCCTGCACCCCGCCAGCTCCACCCACCGCCAGATGAACGACGAGCAACTGATTGCCGCCGGTGTTCAGCCCGACCTGGTGCGCATGAGCTGCGGTCTGGAAGATAAGAACGACCTGATCCACGATATTGCCCAGGCACTTGACCAGATCTGACCGTTAAGGAGTTTACTGTTTATGCCTTTGATCATTCCCAAAGAGCTGCCCCCGCCTATGGCGAACTTTCGCGCGAGAACGTGTTTGTCATGCACCAGCAGCGTGCGCAGACCCAGCAGATCCGTCCCCTGCGCATCCTGATTTTGAACCTGATGCCCACCAAAATTGTAACGGAAACCCAGCTGGCACGCCTTTTTGGCCAACAGCCCCCTGCAGGTGCAGCTGACCTTTTTGCAGACCAAGACCCATGATACCACCCACACCCCGCAGGAGCACATGAAGGCGTTTTATAAAACCTTTGATGCGGTGCGCAATGAGCGCTTTGACGGTATGATCATCACCGGTGCCCCCATTGAGGACCTGGACTATGAGGACGTGGACTACTGGAACGAGCTGTGCGAGATCATGGATTACAGCTGCGAAAACGTATATTCCACCATTCATCTGTGCTGGGGTGCGCTGGCCGGGCTGTATTACCACTTCGGCGTGCGCAAGGTACACCTGCCAGAAAAAAAAAATGTTCGGCGTGTTCGAGCACCGCGTGGTGCGGCCCTCCAATCCGCTGGTGCGCGGCTTTGACGAAATATTCTATGCCCCGCACAGCCGCTGGGCCGGGCTGAACCGCGCCGATATTGATGCCGCCCCGGAGGCTGCGCATGCTGGCCGAAAGCGATGTTGCCGGCCCCATGCTGCTTTCTACCGAGTCCGGCCGCCAGATTTTTGTCATCGGCCACCCGGAATACGACAAGTACACTTTGGATGCCGAGTACCGCCGCGATGTAAAGGCGGGCAAGGAAATTCATGTGCCGGTCAACTATTACCCGGACGATGACCCCAACAAGGACCCCATTTTCCGCTGGCGTGCCCATGCGCACCTGCTGTATACCAACTGGCTGAACTACTATGTCTACCAGAACACCCCCTATGACCTGGATGATCTGGAAGCCGTGGTGGACCCGCCCCGCACCTGAGGAGGACGTATGCCGAAGATCAGTGCCTGTATTGTGGCATACTGTGATTATGATGAAGTGTGCGCTGCCGTGCGCAGCGTGCTGGCCAACACCCCCCGGCGATGACTTTGCCCTGTATGTGGTGGATAACGCCAGCCCGGATGGTTGCGGCCCCCGCCTGGCACAGACAGATTTTGGCGATGCTCGCGTGCAGGTGATCTGCCTGCCCAAGAACCTCGGCTTCGGCAAGGGCCACAACAGCATTATGGACCGCCTGACCAGCGATGTACACTTTATCCTGAACCCGGATGTGATCATTCACAATGACATCCTGCCCCAGATGGCGCAGTGGCTGCTGGACCACCCCGGCGTTGTGATGGCCACGCCGCAGCTCTATTTTCCGGATGGGCGCATCCAGAACCTGCCGCGCCGCAAGCCCACCCCGTGGCTGCTGCTGGCCCCGCCAGCTGGCCCCGCGGTTTGGCGGTGTGATGCAAAAAGCTGACGAACATTACACCATGCAGGATGAGGACCTGACGATCCCCCCGCCCTATTGAGTTTTGCACCGGCAGCTTTGCCGCCATCCGCACTGATGTGTTCAAAACCATCGGCGGTTTTGACCCCGAATACTTTATGTATGTGGAGGATGCCGACCTGACCCAGCGTGCTCTGCGCCAAGGGCTTGTCTACCTGCTGCCGCAGTTCACCGCCACCCACGCCTGGCACCGCGACCCCATGCGGGACGCAGGCAAGTTCAAAATGCAGTTGAAGAGCATGGGCCGGTATTTCAAAAAATGGGGCATCGGCAAGGGGACTGTGTAAACGGGTTATTGTTTCAGCAAAAACACTTGCACTTATTGAGACCGCAGGAGTGCATATTGTGCGCACCTGCCGCCTCTTCTTTGTCATCTCCCAAATTTAGCACTTGACGCACACGGCGTGAACAGATATAATAGAAATGTTCACGAGGTGTTGCGCAGCTGGTAGCGCGCGTGGTTTGGGACCACGAGGCCGCAGGTTCGAGTCCTGTCACCTCGACCAAAATAAAAGCCGTAGATTCGTTAGAGTCTACGGCTTTTTCTTTTGCAAATACACACTTTAGTACACACTTTAGTACACACTTGCCTATTTTCTTTGTAAGTCGTGCACCAAATCCCTGTATACATCCGGATTCGATTCCTTTCGTGCATCCATCGTTCCAGCATCCGGATGATATTTGAGCGCGATCGTTGTTTTTCCGCTGGCGAAGGAATCCATCTGTTCCGAATTGAAAACAAAGCACGTTTCAAATTTATCCTTATCCTGATCGGGAACCAGCGCACCGTTTAATGAACCATAAGAAATCTTTTTTAATATGAGTTGTTTTTGGATCGTTTTATCATCCGCTTTGTTATTTAGGCAATACCGCATAATTCTAAGTGCCGATACGGCGAGCGAGGTGCGGCAGATGCCAAGCCAAAAGCGCAGATAATACTGGATGCTGCAAAGGTGAGCGCCGCCAGTGGCGGAAAACAGCGAACCGAAGCAGGGGCAGCGGTCGCAGAGTGCGAGGGGCTTTTTGCCCCCGAAGCACGATGCGGGTACCGCAACCCGACATTATCGAGCATTTTGGCAACGCAGATGCCGTGCTGCAGCTGCCGGAGCGGTGCTTAAGCCGCAAGGCGGGAATTGTGCGGTGTTGCCTTAAGCCCAAAGGCCGATCTCATCGCCGGATCCGTTAAAAAGCCTCTGGCATTGAAGGCACAAATCATAAGATTCCTCTTCAGATGGCACCAGTTCTATCGCACAGATATAATCGTAGAGCGGGCAGATATTTTTTGTTATCGTTTTCTTTCTTGTGTATTTTTCCCTTGGCTGATACAATGTAGAAAAAACAGTTAAGGAGCATCCCCAATGATTCGTGAAATTTGCAAAGACGAGACTTTTCTTGCGCAGAAAGCCGCGCCCGCCACGGCGGCGGACCTTGGCGTAGCGCAGGACCTGATGGAAACTCTGATTGCCCACAAGGATGGCTGCGTGGGTATGGCGGCAAACATGATCGGCGTGAACAAGCGCATCATCGCTTTTGAGAATGACGGCGAATACATGGTCATGTTCAACCCGGTCATCGTCAAACAGTCCGGAGCCTATGAAACGGACGAAGGCTGCTTATCGCTTACCGGCACGCGGAAAACCAAGCGCCACAAAGTCATCAAAAGTGCAGTGGCAGAATGAAAAATTCCAGACGCGGCTTAAAACGTTTACCGGCTGGACGGCGGAAATCATCCAGCACGAAATTGACCACTGTGAGGGAATTTTGATTTAACCTTTTTCCTGCATTTGGCTTTCGTTCAGCAGGTTCAGTGGTTTCAAACCTCTTTCCAGTGTGCCTCAATGGCAGCGCGGTTCAGCTGCTCACCGATCACGATGATCACTTCCTGCGCCTTGGCAATGGGTTTTTAAGGTCATGGCGTCGCGGCTGGCGTTCAGCTCCAGCCAGCCATTTCCATCCGAGGTAAAGCCTTTAATGCGCATAATGCGGCCGCAGGAGGCATCGGCAAACAATTCATTCACCACTTCTTTCAGCCGCGGCAGGGGGTAAGTGACGGTCGATAAAATAGAGCGAAGAAAAACACATCGTGCTGGTCAAAGTGCATTTTTTCATAGCTGGCCTGCTTGCTGCCGCAGGCGGCAACGGCGGCCAGGTCCCTGCGGGGTCAGGTCCTCCCAGTTTTTGCGCAGTACATCTGCGCCAAAGCGGCGGGCGCAGCCGTTTTGCTCCAGCGCGTGGTTCAGGTAGTTTACCGTGGAATCCATCTCGGCCGGGGTAGCCAGCTGGCTGCGGCTCAGCACCACCATGCCGGCATTGGCGGTTTCGGACGCCAGCAGGTAGGCCGACTGGGGCGAAAGCTGCTGCTCCTGCTTGGCATCCACAATAGCAATCACGTTGCCCATACGGTACCATTTATCCAGCGGTTCGTCGTGCAGGATGTCAAAAAATTCATCTACATCAAAAATACCGCTCGGCTCAATAATGACCCGGTCAAAGCCCTGCATGGCCAGCGAGATCAATTTGGTGCGCATCCGGCGCTGGTGGGTATCGCAGTCGCACCCGCCGCTGATGCTTTCCATATCGCAATGGTCGCCCAAAATATCCTGCAGCAGCATAACATCCACATTGACCGCGCCAAAGTCATTTTCCAAAATGCAGACATTCCAGCCCTGCTGAACCATATAGCGGGCATAGTGCCGCATAAAAGTCGTTTTGCCAGAGCCAAGAAAGCCGGTGATCAAATCGACCTGTACCATAGTTGTTCCCCTCCTGTTGGTGGTAAATAGCTTGTGCCTGTTATTATATCACATTTTTATTCAGTTTGCTTCATCAAACCCAAATTCAAAAAGAATAGCCGCCACACAGGTCCCTGTTCCTGTGCGGCGGTTTTTCCTTGAAAAGAAGAAAAAAGAGAAAGAGGAGTGGATGAAAAAAGTCTGCGTTGTTCCCCTGGGCATTTGGCAATGCCCCAACGGTGTTCGGGTCCCTGTTCCCTGGCACCGTTCCTTTTGAACAACTATAGAATACCCGATAGATGTGAACAATTCGTGATAAAAAATTCAACATTTTGCAAAAAGCGCCGCGCAATTTTCCATATTTCAAAGGCTGTGGCGGTTATTCTTCCTGTGCGGGGTGTAAATTTGCCCCGCAATACGCTATAATGGGGTTAGATTGCGGCAGCAGCCGCTGCCATGCAGGAGGGAAAACACCATTGGCAAACCGAATCAATTATGAGCGCGTGATGGAAGAAACCATCGCCGCATTAGAGCGCGATGGCCAGCGCCCGCAGCTGCTGCTGCACGCCTGCTGCGCGCCCTGTTCCAGTGCCACGTTGGAACGTCTGGCCGACCATTTTGACGTTACCATTTTATATTATAACCCCAACATTGCCCCACCGGAGGAATACCACCGCCGGGAAGCCGAACTGGAACGTTTTGTGCGCGATGCCGGGTACGCTGCCCGCGGCATCACGGTGGTGGAGTTGCCGTATGACCCGCAGGAGTTTTACACTGCAGTAAAAGGGCTGGAAAACGAGCCGGAGCGCGGCGAGCGCTGCACCGTGTGTTACCGCATGCGGCTGGAACGCGCCGCCCAGTACGCCAGGGCACACGGCTTTAACTGGTTCACCACCACCCTTTCCATCTCCCCGGTCAAGGACCCTGTGCGGCTGAACACCATCGGCTGCGAACTGGCCCAACAGTACGGCCTGAACTACCTGCAAAGCGAGTTCCGCAAAAAGGACGGTTACAAGCGCAGCCTTGCTTTGAGCGCAGAATACGGCCTGTACCGGCAGGATTACTGCGGCTGCATTTTCAGCAAGCAGGAACGCGGCGTTTGATTGCAAGGAGAAATGTTTCATGCCAAAACATGTTTTAGTGGCTCTGCCATTGAGCAATGCCCAGCGCAGCGCCTTGCAGGCCAGCGTGCCGGAATATGAATTTATCTTTGCCCAAACCGAAACCGTTACCCTGGCCCAGGTGCTGGAGGCAGATATCATCATGGGCAATGTGCCGGTAGAGCTGATTTGCCAAAACCACCATCTGGAATGGTTCCAATCCAACTTTGCGGGACCGGATACCTATCTGGTGCCGGGCGTGCTGCCGGAGCAGTGCCTGGTGACCAACGCCACCGGCGCTTACGGGCTGGCCATCAGCGAGTGGATGCTGGGCTTGTGGCTGGGGCTGCAGAAGGATCTGTTTTTGTACCGGGACCGCCAGACGCAGCACAAGTGGGATGCCATCACCCGCCAGGTGCGGCCGGTGGCCGGGTCCCGCGTGTTATGCGTTGGCATGGGGGATATCGGCTCTAACTTTGCCATGCGCGCCCATGCCCTTGGGGCCGAGGTTGTCGGTGTGCGGCGCAGCGTACGCCCCGGTGCCCCCTGCCCCGATTACTGCCTGCGGGTGGTACCCCAAAGTGAACTGGATGCCGAGCTGCCGCAAGCGGACCTGGTTGCCCTGAGCCTGCCCGGCACGCCGGAAACGCTGCACATGTTTGATGCCGCCCGCCTGGCCCGCTGCAAGCAGGGGGCAATTCTGCTGAACGTGGGCCGTGGTTCCACGGTGGACTGCCTTGCCCTGGCCGATGCCGTACACAGCGGGCATTTGTTCGGTGCAGCGCTGGATGTGACTGACCCAGAGCCGCTGCCGTCAGACCACCCGCTGTGGAGCGAACCGAATGTGATCATCACGCCGCACATTTCCGGGCGTTTCAGCCTGGCCAAAACACTGGATAACATTGTAGAAATCTTTATCCATAACCTCAAGCTGTACGCTACCGGGCAGCCGGTGGACAACCAGGTCAGCCGCACCACCCACTATGTCAGCGGCGGCAGCGGCGGCCAGCGGCTGGTGTGCGGCATGCCGTAAAGGTTCTTATTTTCAACCATTCTGCGCCAAAATATTGCATAACTCCTTTGGGTATTGTAGAATAGTGGTGTTCGCTGATTCTGCAACACACAGAGGAGTTTTTTATGTTATACCAACTATTCTGGCTGTTTTTGGCCTTTTCGTTCCTGGGCTGGTGCCTGGAAGTTGCTGCCACCGCAGTGCGGCTGGGCCAGTACCGGGACCGCGGCGTGCTGCACGGGCCGCTGTGCCTGGTTTACGGCATTACCGGCTGCCTGATCACCATTGCCCTGCGGGAATTGAGCGGCGGGTGGTTCTTCCTGTTTTTGTTCAGCGCGCTGTATGCCACGGTGGTGGAATGGATTGCCGGGCATTTGCTGGAGCACTACAGCCACACCCGCTGGTGGGATTACTCTGACCGCAAATGGAATCTGGATGGGTACATCTGCCTTTCGGCTTCCGTCGTCTGGGGTGCCCTGGGCCTGGTAACCGTCAAGTGGCTGGTGCCGCTGCTGATGCGTTTGTACCAGCTGGTTCCCGCCGGGCTTGCGCATGTTCTGTTATGGATCTTTGCCATTTTGCTGGTCATTGATCTTCTGGGCACCGCGCTGACCCTGGGCGGCCTGCGCTACAAGCTGCCCAGAGTGGACGAGGTCAACAACCGCCTTGCCAACCTGACGCTGCGGATGGGGTTGTGGATTTTTGACCGCACCGAGCGCCGCATGCGCACCAAGGCCCCGCAGCTGGACCTGATACGCCCCAAGCGCACCAAAAGCACGGTGTTTGCTGCCGGGTGCAGCTTTTACAAAATCTTTTTGCTGTTTGTAATCGGCGCGTTCCTGGGCGACATTACCGAAACGATTTTCTGCCGCATTACCGCTGGGTATTGGATGAGCCGTTCCAGCCTGGTGTGGGGACCTTTCTCTATTGTTTGGGGCCTTGCCATTGCGCTGGTCACCCAGGTTTTGTACAAGTACAAAGACCGTTCGGCATTCTGGCTGTTCGGCATGGGCACCCTGTTGGGCGGTGCTTACGAGTATCTGTGCAGCGTATTTACCGAAATCGTGTTCGGCGCGGTATTCTGGGATTACAGTGCCCTGCCGTTCAACCTGGGCGGGCGTATCAATCTGCTGTACTGCTTTTTTTCTGGGGCTGGCCGCCGTGGCATGGTTCAAGGTGCTGTTCCCGCCGTTGGACCGCTTGATTGAAAGCCTGCCCCCGCCGCGGCGGTACCATTTTGACCTGGTGCCTGGTGGTATTTATGGCAGTCAATATGATCGCCAGCTCCGCCGCGCTGATTCGTTATGACGCCCGTTTGGAGGGCGTTGCCGCCCAGACCAGCCTGGATACCCTGCTGGACGAGCATTTCGACGATTCCTATATGCAGCGGGTCTACCCCAAGCTGGTGCACATGAATTAAATCATTTTAGTCACAGATTGCCATAGGGCAATACCGCATAATTCTAAGTGCCGATACGGCGAGCGAGGTGCGGCAGATGCTAAACCAAAAGCGCAGATAATACTGGATGCTGCAAAGGTGAGCGCCGCCAGTGGCGGAAACAGCGAACCGAAGCAGGGGCAGCGGTCGCAGAGTGCGAGGGGCTTTTGCCCCCGAAGCACGATGCAGGTACCGCAACCCGACATTATCGAGCATTTTGGCAACGCAGTTGCCGTGCCGCAGCCGCCGGAGCGGTGCTTAAGCCGTAAGGCGGGAATTGTGCGGTGTTGCCATAGATAAATAACAGGCCCACGCCGGGATGTTCTCCTGCGGCGTGGGCCTGTTGTTGTTTGGTGGTTGTTTTTTATGTGAGTAGTTTTGGAGTTGGTTCGGGGAATTTGCTCACAAGATGAATCGTGGGGATACATGTAAAACGTTTGATACAGCCCGTCACCCGGGACGATGCGAGCATCGTCCTCTACAGAATAAATTTTGCACACACAATGTGGCAAGCCCCCCTGGCGGGGTCGGGTGACCCCGCCCTACCTGAGCCTTTTCCCATCTCCAATTCCTAATTTCTCATTCCTAATTCTGCCGCAACTCCTCACTCCTACCTCCTAACTCCTACTCGTGTTCCGCCCAATCGCGGCTTCGGCCCACGGCTTTGTGCCAGCCAGCCAACAGCTTTTCGCGTTCCGGAGCTTCCATGTTGGGAGTAAAGGTCATGTTGCAGTGCCACAGGCTGCGGATTTCCCCACGGTCTTTCCACACGCCGGTGGCAAGGCCCGCCAGGTAGGCAGCGCCAAGGGCCGTTGTTTCGCGGATGGCCGGGCGCAGCACGGTTTTCTTCAGGATGTCCGCCTGGAACTGCATCAAAAACTGGTCGCGGGAAGCACCGCCATCCACTTTCAGGGCGGTGATGGGCTGGCCCACATCCAACTCCATCGCGTGCACCAGGTCATAGCTCTGATAAGCGATGGACTCCTCCGCCGCGCGGATGATATGGTTCTGGGTGGTGCCGCGGGTAATGCCCACAATGGCCCCGCGGGCGTACATATCCCAGTAGGGTGCGCCCAATCCGGTAAAGGCCGGAACAATATACACCCCGCCGTTATCCGGCACCTTCTGGGCGTAATACTCCGAATCCCGGCTTTCTTGGATCATGCGCAGGCCATCGCGCACCCACTGGATGACCGCCCCGCCCACAAACACACTGCCCTCCAGCGCATACTCCACCTTGCCGTTCAGGCTGATGGCAATGGTGGTCAGCAGGCCATTTTTGCTGCGGCAGATGGTATCGCCGGTGTTCATCAGCAAAAAGCAGCCGGTACCATAGGTGTTTTTGGCTTCGCCTTTGGAAAAACAGCCCTGGCCAAACAGTGCGGCCTGCTGGTCGCCTGCAATACCGGCCACCGGCACCTGTACGCCGCACAGGTCGGTGTAACCGTAAATCTCGCTGGAATCCGTCACACGCGGCAGCATGGCGCGGGGGATATCCAGCGCGTTCAGCAGTGTATCATCCCAGTCCAGCTTGTGGATATTATACAGCATGGTGCGGCTGGCGTTGGTTCGGTCCGTTACATGCACCTTGCCGCCGGTCAGCTTCCACACCAGCCAGCTGTCCACCGTGCCAAACAGAATTTCTCCCGCCTGTGCGCGCTCCCGTGCGCCCGGCACATGGTCCAGAATCCACTTGATTTTGGTTGCGGAAAAGTAGGCATCCGGCACAAGGCCGGTATTCTCTTTGATATACTCTGCCATGCCCGGCTGGCTGAGCAGCTCATCCACCAACGGTGCAGTGCGGCGGCATTGCCACACAATGGCGTTATAAATGGGGCGGCCGGTCGCTTTTTCCCACAAAATCGTGGTTTCGCGCTGGTTGGTAATGCCGATGGCGGCAATATCATGCGCATCCACGCCGCTTTGGGCTACCACCTCGTTCATCACGCCATACTGGCTGGACCATATCTCCATGGGGTCGTGCTCCACCCAGCCCTGCTGGGGGTATAGCTGCTCAAATTCGCGCTGGCGCACGGCAATAATATTCTGCTCATTATCAAACAGGATTGCCCGGCTGCTGGTGGTACCCTGATCCAGCGCAAGAACATATCTGCTCATCTTCAACCTCCCTGTTGATGGGTAACGGGGCTAACTACCCGCTGTTTTTATTCCACTTTTTCCATGTTACGCGTTGCCACAACATCCACGCCGGTGCCGCACACGTTAGGCAGTACCACATTCCCGGTATGCACGGGGGCTTGCAGAGCCGTGGTATTCAGCGCAGCCATCACGGAAAACATCGTTTCCTTTGGCACCGCCTGCGCGGTTTTGACCGGGCAGCGCGGGTACAGCCCACCCGTAATGCGCACGGTGCTGGTAATGATGCGGGTGGGGTGGGTCAGTTCCTCTTTGCCGTATGCAGCGCCGTTGGGGCAGGCATTGCCGGTCACGGCATAGTCATTTGCGGTGTCCACCCGCAGATGGCACCCCTTGGGGCAGCAGATGCAGATCAGCTCTTTTATTGTTTCTGTCATGATTGCGGCACCTCCTCCACAGCAATGATCAGCGGGCCGTCCGCTTTTTGCAGCAGAGCTTTGGGCAGCGTAATGTGCTCCATCTCCCCCGGTGCCAGGCGTTCCCGCTTAAAGGCGGCAATTTTGTTTGGTCCGCAGCGCACCGTTATGGTGCTGGGCCCATAATTGCGCCGCACACGGAACGATACGTTCACGCTTTTCTGCACGCCGTCCAGCCGGATATGCTGCGGCACGGTGTAGCCAATGCCCTCCCCGCTGCCAGCGGCAGAACGGTTTCGGTTTCTATCTCGCCATTTTGCACATAGGCTGCCGCGGCTGCGCCGGCGGTTTCGCTTTCGCCGGAAACAAAATCCACCAGATCGTGCACATGCACCACGTTGCCGCAGGCAAATACACCGGGGATCTCGGTTTCCATATTTTCGTATACCACGGCCCCCCCTTGGTGGGGGGTCCATGGCAATACCTGCCTGGCGGGTCAACTCGTTTTCGGGGATCAACCCCACACTGAGCAGGATGGTATCCACATCAAACTCCATCTCGGTTCCAGGGATAGGGCGGCGGTTTTCATCCACCTTGGCAACGATGGCTTTTTCCACTCGCTTTTTGCCCTGAATTTCCACAATGGTGTGGGATAAGTACAGCGGAATATCAAAATCCTGCAAACACTGTACAATGTTGCGGGTCAACCCGCCGGAATAAGGCATCACTTCCACGCAGGCGAGCACTTTGGCTCCCTCCAGCGTCATACGGCGCGCCATGATCAGGCCGATATCGCCGCTGCCCAGAATCAATACCCGTCTGCCCACCAGGTAGCCTTCCATATTTACATAGCGCTGGGCTGCACCGGCGGTATAAATTCCCGCCGGGCGGGTGCCGGGGGTGCCGATGGCCCCGCGGGTGCGCTCGCGGCAGCCCATGCACAGGATGATGCTTTTGGCCTGAATGATCTGGTAGCCCTTGCTTTGCGGCTGACGCAGTGTACCTGCTTATCGGGGGTCACTTCCAGCACCATGGTGCCCAGTTTCACCCGCACGCCGGTTGTGCGCAGCATCTCGATATAGCGCCCAGCGTATTCCGGGCCGGTGAGCTGCTGGCCAAACCGATGCAGGCCAAACCCGTTGTGGATGCACTGGTTCAAAATGCCGCCCAGCTCTGCATCGCGTTCCAAAATCAAAATATCGCGCAGGCCATGCTGCCACGCGCTGTACGCCGCCGCCAGGCCCGCCGGGCCGCCGCCGATGATAACAAGTTCAACCATGGTTGCACCCCCCTTCCGGTTTTGGTTTCACACAGCAGCACATTGGTGCCGGCTTTGTCCTGCAATACATCCAACGGGTCAATGCCTCGTGTTTTGCTGATCAGCTCCAGCACGCGCGGCCCGCAAAAGCCGCCCTGACAGCGGCCCATGCCCGCGTTGCACCGCCGCTTTACGCCATCAATGCTCACGGCTGGGATCTCGCTCTGCAAGGCATCCAGAATCTCGCCCTCGGTGATCGTCTCACACCGGCAGATCACGCGGCCATAGGCGGGATTTTTTTGGCAATCAGCTCCGCCTTTTGCTCCGGCGGCAGCTCCTTGAACCGCACGTGGGTACGGCCATCCTTATAATCCGTTTTTGGCTCCGGCAGGTCGTTGTGGGCTGCCAGAATTTTAGTTACCTCTTTTGCCACAGCCGGTGCACTGGAAAGCCCCGGCGATTTCATGCCCGCCAGGTCAATAAAGCCCGGCGCGCCGTCCGCTTCGCCGATCACGAAGTCCCCGATATCCACGTTGGCGCGCACACCGGCAAAGTTGCGGATGGACTCGCCAAAGCGGATCCCCGGCACACTGCGCCTGGCCGCTGCCGCCACAAAGGCAAGGCCGTCTGCCGTGCAGGCGGTATCATCCCCCGCACTACCGGCTGGGCGTTCGGCCCCACCAGCAGGTTGCCGTGTACGGTGGGCGTTACCAGCACCCCCTTTTCCGTTCTCGTTCGGGCACTGGAAGATCACATGGTTCACGCGGTTGCCTTCGCTTTTGTCCAGCAGATAGTATTCCCCGCGGGTAGGTTCCAGCGTAAAGGTGTGCGGCGCGGCCATCTCATGGATGGCCTGGGCGTTCAGTCCCGCCGCATTGACCACATAGCGGGCCGCAAAGCTGCCGTTTGGCGTGGTCAGCTGCCAGCCGCCGTCAATCTTTTCAATGTTGGTTACAGGAGTGCTGCGGTACAGCTCCACCCGTTGCGCACCGCCACCTCCGCCATGGCCAGCGCAAACTCCCACGGACTGACGATGGCTGCGCTGGGGGCAAACAGCGCCCCGGCCACTGTGGGGGGGCAAGCTGCGGCTCCATCGCCAGGGTTTCCTCCGCCGTCAGCAGCCGGATGCCCGGCACGCCGTTTGCCACGCCGTTCGCGTACAGCTTTTGCAGGTGGGGCAGCTCTGCCTGGCTCAGCGCCAGCACCAGGCTGCCGCACTGGCGGTAGGGCACATCCAGCCGGGCGCAGATTTCCTTTGCCAGCGCCACGCCCTGCACATTCAGGCGGGCCATTTGGGTGCCCGGTTCCGGGTCATACCCGGCGTGCAGGATGGCGCTGTTCGCCTTCGTTGTTCCATCCGCCACATCGTTTTCTGCTTCCAGCACTGCCACATGCAGCGGATAGTGTGACAGTTCATACGCTGCAGCTGCACCAACCACACCACAGCCAATGATTGCTACATCCAGCATAACTACCTCCCAGTTGTATTGGTCATTCAGGATGCAAAAATCCATCCTGTCAACATGGTTTCCGTTGGTTTAATCATAGCGTTAAATGCACAAAAAATCAAGTTCGAGGTCGATTTATTTTGCACATTTTGTCGCCATTGTGTGACAGCGGAATAGAGGTCCGCTGCTTTGTTTGCTGCTGCCTTTCTATGCAAAAAAGCTACCGCACCTGGCTTTCCCGGTGCAGCAGCTTTTTTGTTTTTATGGGGTGAATAATCGTACTATCAGGCCAAATAGTCACGCAATAACCGTTCCTGTGTGGGGCGGGATACGCCAACAGCGGCGGCCAGCTGGGTTTTATTCATCTCACGGCACTGGTAGCGGGCGTACAGAGCATCAAAATCCGTCGGCAGCTGGGCAGGCTTGCGGTCTTTATACTGCTAAAAAAATGCTCATAAATTCAACATTTTCACGTTAAATTTATGAGCGATTTTGGTTGGGCCGGCCGGATTTGGCAAGCCGCGCCCTAAAAACAGTCCGCTGGACTGTTTTTACCCGGCGGGATGTGGGACGCCGGGCACGGGCTGTTCAAATTCGGCCTATGTTCTCCCGCCGCCGTTTATTACAAATAAAAAGATGCAACCCCCCCCCTGCGAGGTTGCATCTTGGTTGGGCCGGCCGGATTTGAACCGACGCAATGGAGGAGTCAAAGTCCTCTGCCTTACCGCTTGGCGACGGCCCAGCAAAAGAAAAGACCGCGCAGCATAATCACTGTGCGGTCTTTGGTGGGGTGCCTAGAGAGATTCGAACTCTCGGCCTCCAGAGCCACAATCTGGCGCGCTAACCAACTGCGCCATAGGCACCATAGAATGCGCCCGAAGGGACTTGAACCCCTGGCCCACTGCTTAGAAGGCAGTTGCTCTATCCACCTGAGCTACGGGCGCGCACGGGTCAGTTCCTGTTGTCTGGGAACATGCTGCGAGAATTATAATATCACATGGGGCGCATTGTGTCAATAGTAAAGTTCAATTTTTTTGAACTTTTTTATTTGTGTTTTTATCGGGGCTTTCTGCCCGGCTTTTAAGGCAATACCGCATAATTCTAAGTGCCGATACGGCGAGCGAGGTGCGGCAGCTGCTAAGCCAAAAGCGCAGATAATACTGGATGCTGCAAAGGTGAGCGCCGCCAGTGGCGGAAACAGCGAACCGAAGCAGGGGCAGCGGTCGCAGAGTGCGAGGGGCTTTTGCCCCCGAAGCACGATGCGGGTACCGCAACCCGACATTATCGAGCATTTTGGCAACGCAGATGCCGTGCCGCAGCTGCCGGAGCGGTGCTTTTGAGCCGTTAGGCGGGAATTATGCGGTATTGCCTTAATAGATTCCTGCCGGGGCCTGGGTGTTTACGAAATACAGCTCGTACCACAAAATAAAGGAATAGAAGCTCCAAATCTTGGTCATGTTCTTGGCCTTGCCCGCCTTATGATCATCCAGCAGGCGCATGATTTCGTCCACATTAAAGAACTTTTCGGCAACGGGGCCAGTGAACTTTTCCTTTACCATATTATAGTACTTATCTTCCCGCAGCCAGTCGTTCAGCGGCACGGGGAAGCCCAGCTTTTTGCGATGGGCAACGCTTTCCGGCAGCTGCTTCATGGCGGCACCGCGCAGAGCGATCTTGGTGGACTCTTTGCCGGAGCGGTATTTCTGCGGGATAGACAGTGCCACATCCAGCATGTTGCGGTCCAGGAAAGGCACGCGCAGTTCCAGGCTGTTGGCCATGCTCATGCGGTCGGCTTTCAGCAGGATATCATACAGCATCCAGGTGTGCATATCCACCCACTGCAGCTGGGTGGGTTCATCCAGACCCTGCACTTTATCAAAATAAGGCTTAAAGAACTGTTCCGGGCGGGGGCTGTGGTAGTTCTTTTTCAGGCAGCGGTCACGTTCAGCCGGGTCCAGGAAAACATAGTTGGCGCGCATATAGCGCTGCCAGGGTTCTTCTGCACCGCGCACCAGAAAGTGCTTGCCCTTAAAGTCCGGCAGTTTGGATGCCACTGCGCCTGCGGCCTTACGCAGCGCTTTGGGCACCTTATGCTCGTAATCCATAAAGTGAACCGCCTGGCAGTACATGGGGTAGCCGCCAAACAGTTCATCGGCACCTTCGCCGGAAAGCACGACCTTGACGTACTTGCGGGCGTTCTGGGCCAAAAAGTAAAGCGGAACTTCCGCCGGGTTGGGCATGGGTTCATCCAGGTACCACTGGATCAGGCGGTTGGCTTCAAAGAACTGTTCGGCATCCACCTTATTGGCAATGCTGGGCACACCGATTTCCTTACTGAACTCCTGGGCATACGGCAGCTCGGAGTATTTTTCCTCCGCATAGCCGACCGAGAAGCTCTTGACATGCGGAGTACCCTTAGCAACCTCGTTGACCACAAAGCTGGAATCCACACCGGAAGAAAGGAAGCAGCCAACCTCAACATCGGCAATCTGGTGGGCGGCAACGCTTTCGGCAAAGGTATCGGTGATGATTTTTTCCCACTCTTCCAGGCTCTTGGAATCGTCCACATGGTACTTGATCTCATAGTAGCGTTCCACTGTCAGTTCGCCATTTTCCCAGGTGAACATACATCCGCTGGGCAGCTTGTAGACATTTTTGAACATGGTTTCCTCATTGGGGATATACTCAATGCTCAAATATTCCGGCAGGCGTTCCTCGTTTAGTTCCTTTTTGAAACCGGGATGAGCCAGAAAGCTTTTGATCTCGCTGCCAAACAGGAACAGACCATCCTGATTATAATAATAGAACGGTTTGATACCGAAGATATCCCGCGCACCAAACATGGTTTTGGTTTTCTGGTCCCAGATCACGAAGGTGAACATGCCGCGCAGTTTGCCGGGCAGCTGATTGCCCCACTGCTCATAGCCATGCAGCAGCACCTCGGTATCGGACCGGGTGGCAAAGGTATGGCCTGCGGCGATCAGTTCCTCGCGCAGGGTCTGGAAGTTATAGATCTCGCCGTTAAAAATGCAGACAAGACTGCCATCCTCATTGAACATGGGCTGCTTGCCGCCCTCCAGGTCAATGATGGAAAGGCGGCGGTGGCCCAGGGCTACCTGGTCGTCCACATAGTAGCCTTCGCCGTCCGGGCCGCGGTAGGTGATCAGGTCCGCCATTCCTTTTACAATGCGGCGGGCGGTTTCCGCTTTATGGTTGCGCTCAGCAAAGCCGGTAATGCCACACATAGGCGCTTTCCCCTCTCTATATTATAATGGTTTGTTTTGTTACAGGCTGGCGTTTCTATGATTGCCAAAAGGGCGGCGGGTGCACAATGTGCGCCCCTACGGGGGCCAGCGATTTTATTTATAGTGTGTGATAGCTTTTATTCTATCATCAATCCCGCAGGCCCTTATTGCCATAGTAGCGGGCGGTTTTGCGGTAGTAGTTCAGCTGGCTGCGGATGTACCAGAGCCAGCGCTTCAGGTTCCAATCCTCTTTGCAGAACAGCTGGTGGGCACATTTGCCCTCTTTTTTCAGCTTATCCGCACGGGCCAGCAGATCCGGGTCCTTCAGGTATTTTTTGATCACGCCGTAGGGGGCAATCATCCACAGGCTCTTGGTATCGGCAATGGTCAGGCCAAGTTCCTTGTGCTCCAGCACATCCTCCACCAGCCACTTGGACAGGTTATACCCTGCCGCGGTGACAAAGTAGCTGGAACGGCCCTGACGGGGGTTCATCTCAAACATCTTGTACTCGCCGGTGCGGGCGTCGTACTTGATGTCCATATTGGCAAAAGCCTTCCCACTGCATATCTTCCAAAAAGTTTTTCAGCTTTTCCAGCAGGGCAGCATCATTGTATTCGGGGTCAGACAAGATGGCCGCATAGTTGCCGATGCCTTCGGGGGTCTGCTCTTCCAGCAGGGGGCGGCCCAAAGCCATCAGCTTGACTTTGTGGTCCAGGCCGCAGTAGGCGTTCAGCACACGCATGCAGTTGTCATCGCCGGGGATATACTCCTGCAGAATCAATTCGTCCTGGTAGCTGCTGCCGTAAATGGCGGCGGTGATGGCGTCAAATTCTTCGCGGTTATTGGCAAGGAACACCTTTTTCTTGTGGGGGAAGGTGCAGTTCCAATACGCCGGGGAATTGCTCGCCTTGATGATAACGGGGAACGCAAACGGCAGTTCTATATTTTTATAGTTCTGCGCATTGCAGGTTGCCGTTTTGGGGTAGCTCAGGCCGTGTGCTTCGCAGGCACGGTAAAAGTTTTCCTTAATATCCAGGTCCAGCACGGTTTGCAGTTCCGGGCAGGCAAAGTGGTAATAGGGTTTCAGGGCATCGCGGTGGCGGCCCATCAACACGGTGTAACCGTCCGCGCAGGAAACCAGCACCAGCGGCTTGTCCGCATGGGCTTTTGCGTAATCGGTCAGCGTTTTTACAAACGTTTCATCGTTTTCCAAATCAGGTTCCAGCACGGCAATTTTTACAAGATTGGTGTTGGAAGTTGCAACCAGCGCACCCTTGCAGATGGCCACGCTGCGCACGCCATACTGCTGGTAAAAGCTGCGTGCCATACCATAAACATTGGCATCGCTGCCAAGAAGTACCGGTAAAAAATCAGACATAATACCAAACCTTTCCCATTTTGGTTATCCTTTATTTTACCGCCATTGCCACCACATGTCAAACGGCAATATTGCCTGCTTTGGGGGTGCGGGCACGGCGTTTTTTGTCTGCGCGGGCGAAAATTCCAGCAGCATTCGCCGCAAAATGCTTTTCTTTACGGCGCGAACCGTGTATAATAGGGCATATCGTACAAACAGTACCGGTTCCCGCCGGGGCAAGAAAGTAATAACCTGCGGTTTGTTTTTAACTCCGCAGCCAGTTGAGGATTATAACCATGTGTGGAATTGTTGGCTTTGTCGGCGCACGCGCCGACATGCAGGAAATTTTGCAGGGCATGATGGATGCCATCGCCCACCGCGGCCCCGATGGTCAGGGCCAGTTTATTGAAGGCCCGGCAGCCCTTGGCCAGCGCCGCCTTTCCATCATTGACCTGGAGGGCGGCAAACAGCCCATGTTCAATGAGGACCAGAACCTCGCCGTCATCTTTAACGGCGAGATCTACAACTTCCAGGAGTTGACCGCCGAATTGATGCGCGCCGGGCACACCTTCGCCACCCGGTCCGACACCGAAGTTTTGCTGCACGGGTACGAGCAGTGGGGCAAAGAGATGCTGCAAAAGCTGCGCGGCATGTTCACTTTTGCCATCTGGGACCGCAAGAACGAAACGCTGTTCTGCGCGCGCGACCATTTTGGCATCAAGCCGTTCTATTATTACCAAAACGATGCCGGCGAGCTGCTGTTTGGCAGCGAGATCAAAAGCTTTTTGGCCCACCCCGGCTTCAAGAAAGAGCTGAACGAAGAGCAGCTGCCGCTGTATCTTTCCTATCAGTATTCCCCCGGGGAGGATACCTTCTTCAAGGGCGTCAAAAAGCTGATGCCCGCCCACTGGCTGGAATGGAAAGCCGGGCAGCTGACGGTGCAGCGCTACTGGCAGCCCAAGTTTGACCCCGATGATTCCCGCACACTGGAAGAGTGGGAGGACGAGATCAGCGCGGCGATGAAAGAGAGCGTGCAGGCACACAAGATCGCCGATGTTGAGGTTGGCAGCTTCCTTTCTTCCGGCGTGGATTCCAGCTACATGGCCGCGCTGGCCCATGTGGACAAAACATTCACCGTTGGCTTTGCCAACAAGCAGTATGACGAAACCGACTATGCACAGGAGTTTTCCAAGCACATCGGGGTCAAGAATTACGCTTACCGCATTACGCCGGAGGAATACTGGGCCAACCTGGGCAAGATCCAGTACCACATGGATGAGCCTCTGGCGGATGCCGCTTCGGTCGCGCTGTACTTTGTCAACCGCGAAGCATCCAAGCAGGTCAAGGTCTGCCTGTCCGGCGAGGGCGCCGATGAATTTTTCGGCGGGTACAACATTTATAAAGAGCCGTTTACCGTAACCTGGTATGACAAGATTCCCCTGCCCATCCGCCGGGCCATCGGCGCGGTGGCGGACCTGCTGCCGCCGGTGCATGGCATCAACTTTTTGGTGCGCCGCGGCAAGCCGCTGGCGGAGCGTTACATCGGCAACACCAACCTGATGGATGAGCACCGCAAGAAAAAGCTGCTGAAAAACTACCACCCCGGCAAGCTGCCCACCGACCTTTCCCGCCCGTACTTTGAGCTTTCCAAAGGGCAGGACGCTGTGACCCAGATGGAAACCTGCGACCTGAACCTGTGGATGGTGGGCGATATTCTGCTGAAAGCCGACAAGATGAGCATGGCCAACAGCCTGGAGCTGCGCGTGCCGTTCCTGGACCGCAAAGTATTTGAACTGGCAAGTCATATTCCGACCAAGTGCAAGGTGAACGCCAACCAGACCAAGATTGCGATGCGCGGTGCGGCAGAAAAGACCATTCCCGCCAAAACGGCAGACAAAAAGAAGCTCGGCTTCCCTGTTCCGGTACGCGCCTGGCTGCGGGATGAGCAGTATGCGGGTATTGTGCGCAAGGCATTTAACACCCCCGCCGCGGAGCAGTTTTTCCGCACAAAAGAGCTGAACGCCATGCTGGACCAGCATATTTCCGGCAAGCGGGATAACTGGCGGCAGATCTGGTGCATTTTTATGTTCTTAGTCTGGTACGATGAATACTTTGTAAAACGCTGAGGTGATAACAACATGCTGTTAAAACAACTGCTGAAAAATCTGGACTATACACTTGTTCAGGGCTGCCTGAATACCGAAGTGACTGACATTTACTATGATTCCCGCAAGGTAACGCCGGGCGGTCTGTTTGTCTGCATCGTCGGCACCCAGCGGGACAGCCATGATTACGCCGCGGACGTTGCCGCCAAAGGCGCCGCCGTGCTGGCCATCCAGCACGACCTGCCCGCCGAGGTGCTGGCCGCTTTGCCGGATGTGACTGTGGTCAAGTTCGAGAGCACCCGTTACGCCATGGCGCTGCTTTCCACCGCCTATTTTGGCCGTCCCGCGCTGGAAATGACGATGGTTGGCGTGACCGGCACCAAGGGCAAAACCACCACCACCCACATGATCAAGGCTGTGCTGGAAGCCGCAGGTCACAAGGTCGGCATGGTCGGCACCAACGGCGTGTATTACCCCGGCCACCACTATGATCTGAACAACACCACCCCCCGAAAGCTATGAGCTGCAAAGATCCTGCGCCAGCTGGCGGATGCGGGGTGCGATGCCTGCGTGATGGAAGTTTCCAGCCAGGGCATTATGATGGACCGCGTGGCGGGCATCCATTATAAAGTGGGCGTGTTCACCAACCTGTACCCGGACCACATCGGCCCCGGCGAACATTCCAGCTTTGAGGAATACCGCAGCTGGAAAGGCAAGCTGTTCCAGCGCTGCGATGTCGGCGTGGTAAACGCCGATGACCCCAACACCGAAGCCCTGCTGGAAGGCCACACCTGCAAGCTGGTTACCTATGGCATCCACGCCCCCAAGGTGGACTACCGCGCCAGCGAGCAGTACCGCCTGCTGCGCAACAAGGGAGATGCTGGGCGTTGAGTTCAACCCCTGACCGAGCCGGACGGCCACACGCTGGACGTACAGGTGGGCATGCCGGGGCTGTTCAGTATTTACAACGCCCTGGCCACCATCGGCGTGGGCAAGGTGCTGGGCCTTGCGGATGCCCCCATCCACGAGGGATTGAAAAAGGCGCTCGTCAAAGGCCGTGGAGCTGGTGCCCATCAGCCACAAGTTCACCATCCTGATCGACTATGCCCACAACGAAGCCGCCACCGAAAGCCTGATTGAAACCCCCTGCGGGAGTACAACCCCAACCGCCTGGTCGTGGTGTTCGGCTGCGGCGGCAACCGCAGCAAGCTGCGCCGTTACGGCATGGGCGAAGTGTGCGCCAAGTTGGCGGATTTCAGCATCCTGACCGAAGACAACAACCGCTTTGAAAAAGTGGAAGATATTATCGCGGACATCAAAACCGGCATGGCCAAGGGCAACCCGGACGCCAAGTATGTGGAAATTCCCGACCGGCTGGATGCCCTGCATTACGCCATTGACCACGCGCAGGAGGGCGACCTGATTGCCGTAATTGGCAAAGGCCACGAAGCCTACCGTGACCGCGAGGGTGTTAAAACGCCGTTTTTGGAGCGCGAGCTGATTGAAGAATACGCCGCTGAAACTGGGGTAGAATAAGCAATTTTGCAGGGGCTATGCTTTGCCTTTTTGCTGCTTTGCGGCAAAAGCGGCACGGCCCTGCTTTTCTTTTGCACAAAATTGTGGTATACTATTTGTGTATGCTAAAAAGTATAGGCAATACCGCATAATTCTAAGTGCCGATACGGCGAGCGAGGTGCCGCAGCCGCCGAAGCGGTGCTTAAGCCGCTAGGCGGGAATTGTGCGGTGTTGCCTTATACACAAAATTCAAACCGAACCAATGCGGAAAGGAGGCCGGTTTGATGACCACACAACCACCTGACCGGCTTTTCCGCCCGGTCAGCCCGGCAGCACAGGCCAAGGGCGAGCGCGTGTTCTGCGCTGCCGTGGCGCTTTGCTGCTGGTTTTATCAGAAGTATTCAGCTCCAACATTCAAAACACACTGCCCACATTCAGCCATGTGTGCCGCATTGCCTTAACCGTTACGGCGGCGGTGCTGCTGGTTGCCAAAAAAAGCCTGCTGCTGACCCAGTGGCAGACCAAACAACAGGCGCTGACGGCTGCCGCGTTGGCCGCTTTTTTGCGGTGTTTACCACCGCATACGGGCACGACCAATGGTTTTTGTTTGCCGTTTTGCTTGGCATTGGTGCCAAGGATGTTGATTTGCGCCGGGTGCTGCAGGTCTACCTTGCCGCAGCGGCTGGCGGGCTGCTGGCGGTGCAGCTGCTGCACGCCGCAACGCCGCTGGTGCCCTACCTGTACTACTGCCGCAACTGGGATTACGGCTATGGCCATTACAACGGGTACGGTGCCCGGCTGGCCGGTGTGTTTTTTGCCTGGGGCTGGCTGCGTTGGCCGCGCCTGCGCTGGTGGGACTGGGGCGGCCTGGCTGCCCTGGCAGCCTACACGCTGCTGGTGCCCGGCTGCCGCGGGGCTGGCATTGCCATGGTGCTGCTGCTGGTTTTGTTTTTGCTGCAGCGTGCCCTGCCCGCCTTTTTTGAAAGCCGCATCTGGCACGGCATGGCTCTGGCTGCCGCACCGCTGGCGCTGGGGTTCAGCCTGTTGGCCGGGCGGCTGTTTGACCCGGATCATCCCACCGCCACCCCGCTGCTGGACAAACTGAACGGCCTGCTTTCCGGCCGGTTCGAGATCTGGCACCATGTGTTCTGGGGGTATCCCCTCTACCACCCGGAGCAGGACGGGGTGCCCGGCTGGTACCATGATGCCATGCCCAAGGCCGTTACCCTTTTGGGTGGCCTTGCCACTGATGGAGACGAGCACCACGCCATTGATAACTCTTTCCTTGCCATCCCGATGAACAAGGGGTGTGCTGGGGCTGTGGTGATTGGGGCCATCTTCCTGCTGTTGATGTGGCGGCTGTGCCAAAACCGCTGCACGGGCGAAACTTTGTTTTTGACGGTGATCCTGGTTTACTTTTTGATGGAAAACAAATGCTTTTTGTTCTCCGCCGACCCGTTCATTCTGCTGCTGCCCGCAGCGCTGTTTCCCGCAAAGGGCAAGCCTCTGCCGGTCGCCTGCCCGCCGGTAACACGAGGGTGTATCTGAAAAATAAGAATAGAAAAGCTGCCTGAACCTGTTTGCAGTGTGCAAACGATCCAGGCAGTTTTATTTTTATCCAATTTGTTTTTTGTCGAAAGCGGGCTTATCTCACAGCTCGCTGAGGATATTGCCGTCAATGGAGATGGTGATGACCTGCCACGGGATGAACTTGCCGCTGTTCTGCAAGGCCACCTTGGCGGCGCGTTCCAGCCCGCCGCAGCAGGGCACTTCCATCCGCACCACCGTCACGCTCTGGATGTTATTTTCGCGGATAATCTGGGTCAGCTTTTCGCTGTAATCCACATCGTCCAGCTTGGGGCAGCCCACCAGCGTGATATGGCCGCGGATGAACTTTTGATGGAAGTTGGCGTAAGCATAGGCCGTGCAGTCCGCTGCAATCAGCAGTTTGGCCCCATCAAAGTAGGGGCGTTGACCGGAACCAGTTTGATCTGCACCGGCCATTGGGAAAGCTGAGACCGCAATGCCGGCATGTCCTCCCCTGCCGGTTCCGGCTTATGCTGCATCTGGCGCATCTGGCTGCCGGGGCAGCCGTGGTGCATTTGCGGCACAGGCTGGTGGAGCATGCTGCGGGCCGCGCTGCCGGGGCAGCCGCCCAGCGGCTTTTGGGCGGCTGCGGCTTTCTGGCGCTTGTTTTCCTCCACAGCCTTTTCATCATAAGCGGCGGCTTCGCGCTCCACAAAGGTGATAGCGCCGGTGGGGCAATGGGGCAGGCAGTCGCCGAAGCCATCGCAGTAGTCATCCCGCATCAGTTTAGCCTTGCCGTTGACCATGGCGATAGCACCTTCGTGGCAGGCATTGGCGCAGGCACCGCAGCCGTTGCATTTATCGGTATCGATCTGGATAATTTTGCGAATCATAGAGGGTGTTCCTTTCTCCGCGCCGTTCAATGCCGTGCATTGCTGTGCGGCGCGCTGCTCTTTTCTTTTTGCTGTGCTTGTATTATAATGCCATCAGGCCAATAAATCTGTGGTTATAACCACAAAAAGCGAGGAATCCCATGGAAAAAACAGCCAGCACCCCCATCCAGCTTTTCCGTGGCATGACGGCGGACGAACTTGCCGCCCTGCGCGCCGCCCACTGCATCCGTGTGCAGCGTTATGACAAAAACGCTCTGATCTGCCATGCGGGCCGTGTGGTGCATGAGATCGGCATTGTGCAAAGCGGCAGCGTAAACGTAGAATCCAACGACCTGTGGGGCAACAAAAGCATTTTGGCCATGTGGAAGCCGGGCAGGCGTTTGCCGAAACTTATGCTCTGTGCGGCGAGCCGCTGATGGTGGATGTGGCCGCCGCGGAGCCGTGCGAAAATTTTATGGCTGGATCTCGTACCCATGCTGCAGCAGCAAAACACTGCCGCCAGCTGGTACCCCAAGTTTTTGCACAACCTGTTACTGCTTTCTATGCAGAAAAACCTGGCGCTCTCCCAACGCATCCGGTGCACCACACCAAAAAGTGCGCGTGGGGCGGCTGCTGACCTATCTTTCCGCACAGGCAGTGCGGGCGGGCAGCACACATTTTTCCATCCCGTTTGACCGCCAGCAGCTGGCGGACTACCTGAACCTGGACCGCAGCGCACTTTCCAAGGAGCTGGGCAAAATGCGGGACGATGGGCTGATCCGCTGCCGCAAAAACGAATTTGAGCTGTGCGGAACGGAATAACGCCCCCTTATCCCCTATCCTTAAGGCAACACCGCACAATTCCCGCCTTGCGGCTTAAGCACCGCTCCGGCGGGAATTGTGCGGTGTTGCCCAAACAGCATGCGGCCTGCTTCGTCCAGCTTGTTGGCTTTCAACAGGCGGATCACTTCGGGGATATTGGTCTGGATGGGGCACCCCTGCTGGCAGCGCGGCTTTTTGCAGCCCAGACACTGGTTGGCTTCGTCCATGACATGTAGTGCCATTGTTTTTCCTCATTTCGCAACGATTTTGCGTGTTAAAAGCGCAACAAAGTTTCAACTCTGCGCACTTTTTATCCATATTTATATTATAATAGCACTACATGCGCCGTGTACGCATGCCCCATGGGCTGTATTTTGTACCGGCAAAGTAACGAAAAATCAACCGCTTTGCTGTGCATATCAGCAGCAATTTGCAGTTTTTGGTTTTGCCCCGCCAAACCCGCAAGGCTGGTGCCCGCCGGAATTTTTGCGTGCTTTAACAGCGGCAGCGCGCTGCGCTTTGCCCCCAGCACCAACAGGTACGGCGGCAGCGCGGGCAGGCCCGCGGCGGGCACATCCAGCACAGCATCCAGTACCAGTCGCCGCAGGCGGGCCGTGGGGTAGCGCTTGGTTTTCAGGCGATCATACAGATCATTTACCGTTTCTGCTTCGCGGGCTGCGGCATACAGGCGGTTTTCCAGCCCTTCGCCCGCGCCGCGTAAGGTACTCAACTGCTCCGGCGTTTTGGTGCGCAGCAAAGTCAGCACTGCGGTGCTGAACTTTTCCGGGTCCGCCAGCTGACCTTGTTCCGCGGCCTGGCGGTACAGCTCCATGGCTGCCTGCGGCACAAAGGGGCTGGCAGCCTTGATTCCTTGCGTATGCACCAACTGCCGGATATGGGAAGCCGAAGCCAGTGCCTGCCCCTGCACCTGGCCGGTCTGGGCGGTGCCATGGGCTGCGCCCAGACGCGGCAGGGGCAGCAACTGCATGGCTGCCCCCTGCCGCAGAATGGCCTTGCAGTATTCGATCCCCAAAATGTTGTTGGGCGTTTGCAGCAAATCCGCAGCACCGGGGCACAATGTTTCGGCGGCTGCGGCACGGGCGGCGGCAAAGGGCAGGCCGCTTTCCAGCTGGCTGCGCAGCGCCGCCGGGGAACGCCGCACTGCACAGCGCGGCAGCCGCTGCCTGCAAGGGGGCGGGCTCCGGGGTTTCGGCACCGAACGCAAGGGTATCGCACCCCAGCGCGGCCAGCAGATGTACCCCGGCAGCGGCAAACTGTTCTGCGCTGGCGTTGGCATAGGGCGCAGGCAGCGCCACCACCAGGTCCGCCCCGGCAGCCAGCGCTGCGCGCACCCGCACAGCTTCCGGCAGGATGGGTACCCCACCGCGCTGCACAACGCCGGTGCTCATGCACACCGCGATGGTACTGGCCCCCCGCTGCCGCAGCATGCGCAGCTGCAATGCGTGGCCGCTGTGGAACGGGTCATACTCTGCAATGATGCCGACAAAATTCATATCGTCTACCCCTGATTCTTCGCAAATTCTGTTCGCTTGTGCCGAAAAGAGCCTTGCAATGTTTTCTGCTTCATTATATAATAAATTTGTCTGATACAAAAGGGCCAATACAAAAACCGGGTCCCGCCCGGCATGGTTCTTAAATTTTGAAGGAGGACAAATCCAATGAAGATCCTTGTTATCAACTGTGGTTCTTCCAGCCTGAAATATCAGCTCATTGATATGCAAGGCGAGAAGGTGCTGTGCAAGGGCCTGTGCGAGCGCATTGGCATGGAAAGCAGCATGATTACCCATGAAGCCAACGGCAATAAAGCCACCACCCCGGCCATCTTCCCCACTCACACCGAAGCATTTGCTGAGGTTGTGAAGAAGATGACCACCGGCGATGGCAAGGTCATTGATGATGTCAGCGAGATCAACGCCATCGGCCATCGCGTGGTCCATGGCGGCGAAAAGTTCCAGGCCAGCTGCCTGATCACCCCCGAAGTGATCGAGACCCTGCGCGAGCTGAGCCCCCTGGCCCCGCTGCACAACCCTGCCGGCATCCTGGGTATCGAGGCCGCCAAAAAGGTCTTTGGCGATATCCCCAATGTTGCCGTGTTTGATACCGCTTTCCATTCCACCATGCCGCCGAAGGCTTTCATGTACGCCATCCCGTATGAATATTACGAGAAGTACGGCGTGCGCCGTTACGGCTTCCACGGCACCAGCCACAAGTACGTCAGCCACCGCGCTGCCGAATATCTGGAAGAGCCCATCGACCGCCTGAAGCTGATCACCTGCCATCTGGGCAATGGTTCTTCCATTGCTGCAGTTGACCAGGGCAAGGTTGTGGATACCTCTATGGGCATGACCCCGCTGGCCGGCCTGATGATGGGCACCCGCTGCGGCGATATCGACCCTTCTGTGGTCAACTACCTGAAGTACACCCTGAACATCACCGGCCACCAGCTGGACGAGATTCTGAACAAGAAGTCCGGCCTGCTGGGTGTCTCCGGCGTTTCCAGCGACAAGCGTGACGTTGAGGCAGCAGCCGCCGCCGGCAACCCGCGCGCACAGCTGGCCAGCGATATGCTGAACTACCAGATCAAGAAGACCATCGGCAGCTACATTGCCGCTATGGGCGGTGTTGACGCCATCGTGTTCACCGGCGGTATCGGCGAGCATGACGCTGACTCCCGTGCCAAGATCTGCCACCACATGGATTGGCTGGGCATCCGCGTGGATACCGACAAGAACGCCAACGCCCACAAGCAGAACAAAGATGTTGTGGAAATCACCGCTTGGGGTGCCAAGGTTCGCACCCTGGTCATCGAGACCAACGAAGAGCTGATGATTGCCCGCGACACCAAGGAAGTTCTGGGCAACGAAGGCTTGCTGTAATTGCACCTATATTCCAGCTCAAGCGCCTAAAACTGAACTAAGCTAAAAAATCCGCTCCTTTTGCAAAAAAGGGGCGGATTTTTTGGTTAATTAAGAAAGAAAAAATAATAAAGAATAATTGTGGTGGACCGCGGCGCGGGCGTGCCGCTCAGAATTTTTTTTGGGAGGTGCGGGATAGTGGAACAAGATTGGTGGGCTTTTTATCGTGCACTGTAGGGAACGGTCTTGACCGTTCCGGAGCCCCATGCTTATCTGTTATCATGGGATTTATGACCAGGCTCCTTCCGGGGCGTCGGGAACGCCGCCCCCTACAAACAATTTGTTGGTTCATCTTATATTTTTAATGTACAGTTCCGACCATGGTCCCGGCGCGGTCGGGTGACCCCGCCCTACAGAAAGGCAGAGCATAACACACTTTCTATTGCTGGCAGTACGGCAGGGCGCAGGGGCCGTTTGCTCTTACCGTATCCCCTGCAAAATCTCCACCACTTCCGCTTTATCCTGCCAACGGTACACCGATGCCACATAGTAGCTGTCCCCTGCTGTCCATGCCACCACACTGCAATCCTCAATCTGCTCCGCAGTCAAAGCAGCAATATCATCCACAATCATGATTTGTTGTTCTATGTTCGCTTTATCTTCCTCGGTAATGGCATCATCCGGCCCGCGGCCCTGAATGTTGACTTTGTTTTCCAGCGGCATTTGGGCAATGCCCAGCACCTGGTGTTCTTTGCTCTGCTTGCCGTTATCGATCAGGCAGGAGTACGCGCCGTATTTCTGATAGGTACTGTCATCCCATGTCACGGTGCAGCCATCCGGCAGCCAGGTCAGCTGCATTTGTTCCATGGGGATGCTGTTCTGCGGCGCTTCCTGCACGGCAAGGTATGCGCGGCTGCCCTCCAGGATCACGGCAACTTCAGGCCAAAAGGCATACACGGTGGTAACCAATGCTGCGCAGACGGCGGCTATGATGACCGTTTTCAGCAGCCGCCGGGGTGTGCGGCGCACCTGCGGCACAAATGGCATTGGCACATTGGCTGGTTCCAGCTGTTCCAGCGCCGCCAGATCCGCGCGTTGCTGGGCGGCGCACGTCTGCACCAGCAGTTCATCCAATGGTTCTTTCATAAGGTCAGGCCCTCCTGTTCCAGTAATTGTTTCAGCTTTTGCCGGGCGCGGCGGCTGCGCTGGCGCACCGTAGCGGCGTGCAGCCCCAGTGCTGCCGCAATTTGTGCCCCGGTCATGCCCTGCTGCCCGTATTGCAGCTGCAAGATGGCGCGGTCGGTTTCTTCCAGCGCCTGCATTGCCGCCAGCAGGCAGCGCACGGCCTCACTGCGTTCCAGCTTTTCCTGCGGCAGCGGGCCAGCATCCGGCAGGGCGGCAAATACTGCATCTTCTGCCGGTTCGGCCCGCCGGCTCCGCCGCATGTTCAGGGCCGTATGGCGCACCGTGACCAGCAGCAAATGGCGCAGCTTTTCCGCATCGGTCGTATCGGGCCGTGCCCGGTTCAGCCGCAGCCAGCTTTCCTGCACAGCATCCTGCGCCAGATGGCTGTCCTGCAAAATTTTATTTGCCAATGTACACAGGCGGCCATAATCCTGCACCAATGCCTGCTGCAAGGTATCTGCCGAGAACATTCTCTTCTCCCTCCTTTTTCCTTTATTCAGAAAGGCCTTTCACTTCTCTAACACGCCGTCCCCACATTTTGTGACAGCAAAAGCGGCACCCATGTTACCGGGTACCGCTCTGTTTCCTATGGCAACACCGCACAATTCCCGCCTTGCGGCTTAAGCACCGCTCCGGCAGCTGCGGCACGGCAATTTGGGTTGCCAAAATGCTCGATAAAGTCGGGTTGCGGTACCCGCATCGTGCTTCGGGGGCAAAAGCCCCTCGCACTCTGCGACCGCTGCCCCTGCTTCGGTTCGCTGTTTCCGCCACTGGCGGCGCTCACCTTTGCAGCATCCAGTATTATCTGCGCTTTTTGGCTTGGCATCTGCCGCACCTCGCTCGCCGTATCGGCACTTAGAATTGTGCGGTATTGCCCTAACTTTAGCAACACAAAAGCCTGCGGCGGATTGCAGGCGCAGTTCCACCACAGGCTGTATATTTTTATGTTACAGGCTGGAATAGCCAAAGCTGTTGACCAGTGCGTCAATGCGCTTGCCCTGTTTGCACCACGGGCAGTCGCGGGAATCATAGCTCTGGTAATCGCCAAGGTCGTTGGGGTTAAAGATGGAAGTAACGGGGTAGCCTGCGCACTCTGTCTGGGTGGCAAAGATTGCGCCAATGCCAACTACCTGGCCGCCGTAATAATTGATCGCTTCCACAGCAGCCTGCGCGGTATAACCGGTGGTAACGGATGCTGCCAGGATCAGCACATGTTTGCCCGCGATCATGGGAGAGGTATTTTCGCGGAACAGCAACTGGCTGCCGGTGGTGTGTTCCGGCGTGACCACATAGATGGTCTGGTGGGCGTTCATGTTTACATAGCCGTCGCGGGTCAACTCGCTGGCCATGCAGGCGCCGATCACCTCGGTGCCGTCCAGGCAGAGGATGGTATCCACGATGGTGGTGTGGGTATAAGAGCTGACCAGTTCCAGTGCCACGGCGCGCGCTTCGGAAAGGCGGGTCTTTTGCATGGTAACGTCAATGTAATAATTGATATGGCTGTGGCTTGTGGCAAAGTGCCCCTTTGCCACGCGCAGTACAAGATCCTGTTTTTGGGTGGGTAATTTGACCATATTGATTGCCATGTGTCTCACTCCTGTTCTGTCATTTCAACCGATAAATCGCTCTCTTTCTTTTATTTTATTGTAAAACATCCCCATATGCAAGAGCTTTTTGGTGGCAATTCCCTACAAAATGCCGGGCTGCAATTTGGTTGAACTGCTATTTTTTGCGTTTTTGCTGTCTTGTTTTGCCGCTTTACACCCTACCCTGCCAATGGTATAATATTTAATATTATACTGGGGTAAAAGGGGATCTGACGCCATGGGTTACAGGCTGGCGGAACAAAATGGGGAAAGCGTTGCCGTGCCGCGGCTGGTGTTCGCGCACCTGGCCCGCGCAGACGGCGATACCATCCGCGCCGCGTTGTATCTTTTGGGCGGCGGCGGAACCGACCCCCGCACCATGGCGCGGGATCTTGGCATGCCCAGCATTGAGGCCGCCAAGCGCGCCATGCAGTATTGGGCCGGTGCCGGGCTGCTGGTCAGTGACCGGGATGCGCCCCTGCCCAAAACCGAAATGCAGAAAGCTTCCGCCATCGACCTGACCACCCTGAACGACCCTTATGTTTCGGTCCTATGCGAGGAAGCGCAGACCGCATTCGGCAAGGCACTTAGCCGAACCGAGATGCAGCGGCTGGTCAGCCTGTATCTGAATGATGGCTGGCAGCCGGATGTTGTGCTGCTTTGCTGCGCCGAAGTTGCCCGCCAGGGCCACCGCACCGTTGGCGCGCTGAGCCGCGAACTTTTGAAATGGCGGGATGCCGGGGTGGAAACCGGCGAGGACGCCGAACGTTACTTAAAGCAGCAGGCCCAGCGGGAAAGCTGGTGCATCGAGTCTGCCGCCCTATTTGGCATCGCCCCTGCGCAGCTCAGCCGCTGGGAGCGCGGGGCCATTGCCCGCTGGCACGAGGACTGGCGTTTTGGCGCGGACATGATTGAGGAAGCCCTGCTGCGGGCGGACAATCACCGCACGGTGCGCTATGTGGACGGCATTCTGCGCTCCTGGTACGCGCAGGGGCTAACCACGGTATCGGCGGTGCGCGGTCAGGGCCAGCTGGCGGGCAGCAACATTCTGACCACCGGGGCAAAGCCAGCCGCCCCCAAAACCGACTTGTTCCAGACCAACTGGAATGATGTTTTTGACGATGACACGGAGGGATAAGCCATGCGCACCAAAGATGAACTCTTCCGCGAAGCACTGCGCCACATTGCGGCCCGCCGCCAGCAGGCCGTAACAGCAGCCGAGCGTGACCGTGCCGCAGCGCTGGCTGCCCACCCGGAGCTGCGCGCCGCCGAGGACGCCCGCACCCACGCCGGGCTGACCCTGACGCTGGCTGCCGCCCGCGGCGCAGACCAGACCGCCGCAGCCGCAGCGCTGAAAGCGGCAGACGAGCGCCTGACAGCTGCTTATGCCACGCTGGGCCTTGGGCCGGAGGGTTTTGTTCCGCACTACACTTGCCCCACCTGCAAGGATACCGGCATGGTGAACGGTCGTCCCTGCAGCTGCGTGGCCGAAGCAGCCCGCACCCTGCGGCGGGAGGAGATCAACGCCGCAAGCCCGCTGGCCCTGTGCAGCTTTGATACCTTCGAACTGGACCGCTACCCCGCCGAGCCGGAGCCGGAGCTGGGTGGCGCCCCGCGAGACTACATGGGCAAAGTGCTGGCCTACTGCCAGCGGTACGCCAACAGCTTTACGCCGGAAAGCCGCGGCCTGATGTTTATTGGCAGTGCCGGGCTGGGAAAAACCCACATGGCACTTGCCATTGCAGACACAGTTTTGAACCGCGGGTTTGATGTGCTGTACACCAGCTCCGCCGCGCTGGCCGCTCAGCTGGGGCGCGAACACTTTGACCGTGCCGCCGAAGACCCCTGGCTGGATGCCTGCAAGGAGGCCGACCTGCTGATTCTGGACGACCTGGGCACCGAGTACATCAGCCAGCTGACCATCAGCGTATTGTATGAGCTGATCAACACCCGTATGCTCTGCCACCGGCCCACCATTTACACTTCCAACATTGTGGATAGTTCCATTTTTGAAGCCCGCTACACCGAAAAAGTAGCCAGCCGCATTTTGGGCAGCTGCCAGATCTTCAAGTTTTTTGGCACCGACCAGCGCTTAAAGCGCGGCGGCAAGCGCTGACCCCCATACAGAAAGGTGGTCGGCATTGCTTCCATGAAAAAGCCCGCCGAGTTGGAAACGCTGGGTGTGGATGCAGTGATTGGGGATTATACGGATTTTGGGAAACTGGCAAACATTTTGGAAGTATAATTTTTTTAACTGCCCCCTTCACAGCTGCTTCCCGGATAACCAAAAATGGCATGTACTGCACTCTTGCGCGTGAGCAGCACATGCCATTTTTATTTATTGTGCTTCTGCACGGAAATTCAGTGGGTTTCTTCCGCTTTGCTCTTTCGCGGCAGACGCTTCCACACAAGCGCAGCGGCATCGCCAACGGCGGTCAGGCCGCGCTCCATGCTGTGCAGCGTCTGCACAACAAGCAGCAAAAAGGCGATCAAAATCAGCATACCGCGCATATCCAGACGTTCCAGGCCGAGGAACCCGCCCAGCAGCGCGATCGCCGCACCGGCCAAAATCAGCATACCGCCCCACAGCACACCATGAGCCACGGTGAACGGCTTGCACACATCCCACAATACCGCCATGCCAACAGCCAGCAACAGCAGCGTTGTCAGGGTGGTCAGGGTGCCGATGGGCAGCTCAAATGCGAACACAAAGGCTTCGATACCCAAAATGAGCAGCAGGTCGCTCAAACCGCCGGGCAGGGCCGCGCGCAGAACATTCTGGATGAATTTGCCGTGCACCATCTCGTGGTTGGGCTCCAGCGCCAGAATAAAGGACGGGATGCCGATGGTGACCATCGACAGCAGCGAAAGCTGCAGCGGCTGCAGCGGATACGGCATGGTGATGAACAGCGCGATAAAGGTAAGCAGGAACGAGAAAATATTCTTGACCAAAAACAGCGATGCCGACCGCTGAATGTTGTTGATCACGCGGCGGCCCTCCGCCACAACGGCAGGCAGGCCGGAAAAATCCGATTCCAGCAGTACCAGCTGGGCCACCTGGCTGGCGGCCTGGGCACCGGATGCCATGGCAATACCGCAGTCCGCATCCTTCAGGGCCAGCACATCGTTCACGCCGTCGCCCGTCATCGCAACGGTGTGGCCATCCGCTTGCAATGCTTTCACGAATTTGCGCTTCTGGGCGGGGGTTACACGGCCAAACACCGTGCAGGTGCGCACGGCTTCGGCAACTTTTTCGTCGGTATCCAGCGTTGCGGCGTCCACATAACGCTCTGCGCCCTCAATGCCCGCCTGGCGGGCCACCTCGCTGACGGCAACGGGATTATCGCCGGAGATGACCTTAACGGCAACGCCCTGTTCGGCAAAGTAGCGGAACGTTTCCGGTGCTTCTGGTCGGATGCGGTTGGCAACGGGCAGCAGGGCCACAAACTCCAGCTTGTCAGCATCCAGCCCGACCTTGGGGTCCGGCTCAGCATCACAGCGAGCCAACAGCAGCACGCGGCTGCCTTTTTTCCAAAAGCGGCTCCACCTGCGCAGCAAGCTCGGCATAGCGGGCACCGGCCACAAATTCCGGTGCCCCCACCACAAAGCTGCCCTCGGCAAAGGTCGCGGCGCTCCATTTGTATGCGGAATTGAACGGCACCACGCTTTGGCGCGGCCAAGGCGTGCCGTTCTGTTTGCCAAAGCGCTGTACCATGGCGCGGGCGGTATCGTTATCCGGTTCAGTCCCCGCGTAAATACTATGCAGCACGGTGTATACCCTGTCCTGCGGCCAGGCATCAGGGGTCAGCAGCAGCGGCTCCCCGGCTTCCATCCGGGCCTCGGTAATGGTACCGGTCTTGTCCACGCACAGCACATCCACGCGGGCCAGCGTTTCAATACAATTCATATCCTGCGCCAGTACCTTGCGCTGCGCCAGCCGCACCATACTGACGGCGAGGGCCACACTGGTCAGCAGATACAGCCCTTCGGGGATCATGCCGATCAGCGCCGCCACCGTAGCTTCCACCGAATCCCGCAGCGGCAGTTCCAGGCTGACATATTGCTTTAGGAACATTACCACGCCCATCGGGATCAGCGCAATGCCGATCACCCGGATCAGCCCATCCAGCGAGCGCATCATCTCGCCCTTGGCAACCTTGTGGCCGCCCTCGCGGGCTTCGGTTGCCAGCTTGCTGGCATAGCTTTCGGCACCCACATGGGTCAGGCGCACGGTGCACCGGCCAGATACCAGAAAGCTGCCGGACCGCAGCACATCGCCAACGTTCTTGGGCACCGGCTCTGCTTCGCCGGTAATCAGGGCTTCGTTCGCCTGAGCGCTGCCGGTGCACACAACGGCGTCTGCACAGATCTGCTCGCCGGAGGTAAACTCCACAATGTCATCCCGCACCAGCTCTTCGCTGGGCAGCAAAATGCTTTTTCCGTCCCGCAGGCAGCGCACCTTATGCGCCGCCACAAGGGTCAGCTGGTCCACCGTATGCTTGCTGCGCAGCTGCTGCACCGTGCCAATGATGGTATTGGCAATCACAACCCCCAAAAAGGTCATGTTCGCGAAGGACCCCACCAATGCCAGGCAAAGCGCCAGCACGATAAAAACCAGATTGAAAAACGTAAAAATATTATCCCGAATGATCTCGGTTTCGCTCCGGGTCGGCGAAGCCGCCGCATGGTTATCCAGCCCCGCCGCCATGCGCTGGGCTGCCTGTTCCGCGGTCAGGCCCTTGGCTGGGTCTGTTTCCAGCAGCGGCACCTGCGGGCGTTCGGGCTGTGGCTGGGCCGCGGCCGGCTGTTTGCCTGCCGGGCGCGGCAACTGTAATTTTGACAAAGCGCTCTCCCCCAGTTTTTACAACAATATTGGAATGTCTTTTTATTATAAACGAGATTGTATGAATAAATATAGCGCCCACTCCATAATTCCTGATTTTATTTATGCCCTGAACTTTGCCCTTGCTGCGCACAGTTCCCGCGTTTTGCCTTTTTTACAAAAAAATCCCTGCCCAACGCTTGACAAACACCTATTTCCCGGCTATAATATTACTTGTTCGTTATGGATGATTAGCTCAGCTGGTTAGAGCGCTGCGTTCACATCGCAGAGGTCGAGGGTTCGAGTCCCCCATCCTCCACCAGAATAAACGCCGTAGGTTCGTTAGAATCTACGGCGTTTTCTTTTGCAGGTACACACTTTCGTACCCACTATATTTCCCAGCAAAGCAACCGTATAGCCCCCCAAAAAAAGCTCGTGCTGTCAGATACAATAACGGCAAGACTCTGTTTCGGCCGATTTCCACTCCTCGTTTCTCGTTCCTCACTCCATGGAATGTTATAAATTTCTCATATTTCTATTGACACCGAAGCTTTCGTGTGATATATTCATCACATAGCACGTGCGAAATTTCTCACTTTATGGATACAGATAAAAGAAAGGGGCTTACCATGAAAAAGGTGTCATTACGGGAACTGGTTGCTGATAAAATCATTTTTTCTATCCTGATTGCCATGTACTATTGGATGTGGGCACGGAACGACTGGAAAGATTATTACACGACCGTTCAAGACGTTATTTTTGCTTTCAGCTTTTATTATTTCGTTTCCCGCGCCATCCGGGTCAAAAAATACAAGCAGGAATCCCCCGATGAAATGGCTGAAGCCAACCTGCGGAGATGCGATGCCATCTGCTTAAAAATCAGCGTGGCAGCTTTTATTGTGATTGGCTTTACCTGCGCTGTCGGCCGTATGGTTCTTACCACAGAAATCATCGGTTATGGCTTGATGGCCGCACTGATTTTGATTTCGGTGGTGCGCACGATCATCTTCTATCTTATGGATAAGAAAGGGCTTTGAACATGGCCTTATCAACCAAACTGAAAGAATACCGGGAAGCAAAGGGCCTTAAGCAGGCAGACCTTGCCGAGCTGGTCGGCGTCCGGCGCGAAACCATTGTGAACCTGGAAAAAGGGAAATACAATCCCTCCCTCAAGCTGGCAATGGACATTGCAAAAGTGTTCCATACCACGGTAGAAGAGCTGTTTTTCTTTGATGATTAACCCACAAGGAGCGTGCTTTTATGCCTGAAACAGTTTTGGTAAATGGCAATGCCTACTTTCTGCTCAAACTGCTGGGCAAGGGCAAAGGCGGGTATTCTTACCTGGCGCAGATGGCGGACGGGCAGCAGGTCGTGGTTAAGCAGATTCACCATGAACCCTGCGTCTATTACCAGTTTGGCAATAAGATCGAAGCCGAACTGCGGGATTACAACCACCTGCAGGAAATCGGCATTCCGATGCCGCGTATGCTGGATGTTGACACCAAAGCGGAACGCATTGTGAAAGAATACATTGCTGGCGAAACCGTGTATACCCTTGTGCTGAAAGATGCCCCCTGCCCGAAACCTGCCTCCGCCAGGTGCAGGCTATGTGCCGCCTGCTGTACCCGGCGCACACCAACATTGACTATTTTCCCACCAATTTCATTTTGCAGGGCGATACGCTGTACTATATTGACTATGAGTGCAACGACTACATGGACGAATGGAACTTTGAAAACTGGGGCTGCAAATACTGGGCAAAAACGCCGGAATTTTTGCAGTATGCCGCCGAACACCCGTAACGTTTGCCCATTGCCAAGGGGGTTGGAAAACAGGGTATAATCTGTTCTGGTTCGGCTTTTTCAGATATACTTTACGTTTTCAATACTCGTTTCACTCAGGTGTTTATATGGTGATTTTATCCGGCCGCGGTGTCCCGATCCTTGACCCCGAATTATTCCTTTGATTTTTGCTTTCTCCAACAAAAAGAATCAAAGGAGCGTATAAATTGAACAATCCGTTTTCTACCCTGACCAAAAAGGAATGGCTGCTCTGGCTCTGTTCGCTTTTTATTGTGCTGGTTTCCAATATTCTGGCAGCAAACTTTGACCCTCTCACCCTGATTGCTGCGCTGGTGGGCGTTACCTCCCTGGTGTTTGCGGCCAAAGGCAACGTTTGGGCGCAGGTGCTGATGATCGTGTTCAGTATTTTATACGGTATCATCTCCTTCCGGTTCCGCTACTGGGGTGAGATGATCACCTATCTGGGCATGGCGCTGCCCATGGCGGTATGGTCCGCCATCACCTGGCTGCGGCACCCTGCCGAGAGCGGCGATGCTGTTGCCATCCAGAAGTTGAACCTGCGCCAGTTTGCCGGGCTGCTGGCCAGCTGCGTTGTGGTCACGGTGCTGTTTTACCGCATTTTGGCCGCACTGGACACACCAAATCTTGCTTTCAGCACCCTCTCTGTCATCACTAGCTTCCTTGCGGCGGCACTGACCATGCTGCGATCATCCTATTATGCTTTACCGCCAATGATGTGGTGCTGATCGTGCTGTGGCTGCTGGCTTCGCTGACAAATTCGGGGTATCTTCCGGTGGCCGTCAACTTTATCATTTTCTTTTTTAATGATCTGTACGGCTTTATCAGTTGGAAAAAGCGCGAAGTTCTGCAAGCTTAAGGCAACACCGCACAATTCCCGCCTTGCGGCTTAAGCACCGCTCCGGCAGCTGCGGCACGGCATCTGCATTGCCAAAATGCTCGATAATGTCGGGTTGCGGTACCCGCATCGTGCTTCGGGGGCAAAAGCCCCTCGCACTCCGCGACCGCTGCCCCTGCTTCGGTTCGCTGTTTCCGCCACTGGCGGCGCTCACCTTTGCAGCATCCAGTATTATCTGCGCTTTTGGCTTTGCATCTGCCGCACCTCGCTCGCCGTATCGGCACTTAGAATTATGCGGTATTGCCTTAACATTTTATACTTCTCTTCCCTGCTGTTTGCTACGGCAGGGATTTTTTGTATCTGCTGCGCTTCGCCGCCCCATTGCAAAGCACCCCCCCTGCACGGTATAATGGGGCCAGATAAATAACCGCCGGACTGCCCGGCAGTTGGAGAAACGCCATAGGAGGGTTGGTTCCACCATGAAAGATTAACTTGAACTGGGCTGTGCTTGGCACCGGTGTGATTGCCAACGAGATGGCACAGACTTTGCAGAAGATGGGCAAAAAGCTGTATGCCGTCGGCAACCGCACCCACGCCAAAGCTGTTGTCTTCGCGGAAAAGTACAGTATCGAAATGGTGTACGACTGCATTGATGATATGTTCCTGGATGAAAATGTGGACATCATCTACATTACCAGCCCACACAACACCCACTTCCAGTTTATGGAAAAGGCTCTGACCCACGGCAAGCATATCCTGGTGGAAAAATCCATCACGCTAAACAGCACTGAGCTGGAACGCATGGCCGCTCTGGCCGATGCCAACCACCTGATTATGGCGGAAGCCATGACCATCTGGCACATGCCGCTTTACAAAAAGCTGTGGGAGATCGTGCAGAGCGGCGCACTGGGCAAAGTGCAGATCATGACGCTGAACTTTGGCAGCTACAAAGAATACAACATGCAGAACCGCTTTTTCAATATGAACCTGGCGGGCGGTGCCATGCTGGATATTGGCGTGTATGCGCTTTCCATCGTGCGCAGCTTTATGGAGGAAACGCCCACCAACATCCTCAGCCAGTGGAAGCCCTCCCCCACCGGGTCCGATGAACAGGCAACCGTTTTGCTGCAAAACAGTCTGGGCCAGATGGCCACAGTAGCGCTTTCGATGCACTCCAAGCAGCCCAAACGCGCAATGATCAGCTGTGAAAAAGGCTATATTGAAATCATGGAGTACCCCCGTGCCGATAAGGCCGTGATTGTGGATGCTGAGACCGGTGCCCGCACCGAAGTTGCCGCAGGCAGCACGGCGGATGCCCTGTATTATGAAATGTTGGATATGGAGCACGCCGTGCAGACCAGGGATGCTTCCGCCATGTGCCTTGGCTACAGCCGGGATGTGATGGACATCATGACCCGGCTGCGCAAGGAGTGGGGGGATGAAATATCCGGGGGAGGAGTGGGATTAAGGCGACGGAGCGAGCGGCACATTTGAGTGGCATGTTTGCCGCAACGTTCCGGAACGGTCAAGACCGTTCCCTACAGGATTATTTTGCAAAGAGCAGCCAACATAAAAAATAATTCGTAGGGGACAATGCTTGCACCGTCCCGGATGTTGTGCTGTACTGAATATCTCACCCCGTCATCCACCCGCAACCTTGCGGGCGCACACTGTGCACCTCTACGGCAAAAGCGCAATTTTCTAACACATAACCAAACGGCCCACCGGCACAAAGCAGTCACACGCTTTATGCCAGTGGGCTGACGGATATCTCGCTTTCCTGCTTACTCGCTGGGATAATCTGCCTCGTCCGGCAGGGCGGCGCTGGTTTCGGCGGCCTGCTGTTCGGCTTCGGCGGCGGTTTGGGTCGCGGTAATCAGGCCGCTCACCTCGCCGGAGGGCTTTTCCAGCAGGTAGGCGCCAACCGGCTTTGCTTTATATACCAGCAGCACACAGTAGGTGTCTGTTGCGCCATCTGAGCGCCCGGGCAGAGTACCGTCCATTTTTCCACCGTTTTTCCCTTATAGTCCGCCAGGGTCAGGCCGCTTTCCCCCACCACCTGGTTAAAGGCAGTAAAGCTGTCGTCCCACTTTTTGGGGATCTTCACTTTGTCCACCGCGGCGGTGCTCAAGTCCACCTCAAAACCGTAGCCGGTAAAGTAGGTGCCGATATCCTGGGTATTTTCAATTGTGGTTTGCACTGTAGCGCTGGCAGCCACGCTTTTGCCCGCCAGGCGCACCGCCGCCGTAACCGTGCCAGCCAGGCAGACAGCGCAAAGGGCAAGCGCTCCCGCCTGCCGCAGACCAGGTTTGGTAACTGTAAATAAAAACATAAATGCAGCCCCCTCAAAAACGTTGCAATGCTTTTACGCAACGATATGAGGGGGCTGCTGTATTTAGAACCGCGGTTCTTATTTGTACTTGACTTCCGGGTGGTACCACTGGAAGATGACGGCATCGTACTGTTTTTCCAGCGCGGCCTGGTCATGCTCCGGCAGGGCGGTCCACATAACCATCATGGCACCAAGGCGGGCGCACAGCCGCACGGCCCAGTTCTGTTTGTCCGGGCACCAGGCAATAAAGTCCGGCCGGGCCATAAAGTTGCCAAAGCAGTGGCTGACGACAAACGCATGGATGGGGTTCGCGCCTTCCTTACGGTAGGCACGGTAACTATCCACCAGCTGGCCACGCAGTACCTGCGGCGCAAATTTACGGATGCGCTTGACCACGCGGGGGTCAAAGCTTTCAATACAATAGGGGCCGTTGTAGCCTTTCAGGCCGTCCAGCGTGGCGTGGCACAGGGCGTCCAGATATTCGCCGGTATATTCATGGCGGCTCTTGATCTCGATAATCAGCGGGGTTTTGCCGTCCACTGTCTGCAAAAACTCACTGAACAGCGGGGCGTGCTCGGCGCTGCCTTTCAGCGGCATCCGGCATATCTGGTCATAGGGGTAATCCCGCACCCAGCCTTTGGTGCCGGTCATGCGGGTCAGGGTATCATCATGGAACACCAGCAGCTTACGGTCGCTGCTGAACTGCACATCCATCTCCATGCCGTATCCGTTTTGCACGGCGGCGGCAAAGGCGGGCAGGCTGTTTTCCGGCGGGCGCTGATCCTTGCCAAAATAGCCACGGTGGGCAAAATTGCGGCCCGCAAAGGGGGTGCGCAGCTCCCTTGCGGCCAGCGGCGGGAGCCACAAAAAACAGCACCAGCGCGCACAGTGCCGCCACAACAATCAGCAAAATCAACCAGAACATGCGATCAACTTCCTTTTTTCATCCGGCGCACGTTGTAAAATATGTACCGGGCATTGCATCCATATTGTAGCGCATTGCCCGCGGGCTTTCAAGAGCTGGCGGAGCAAAATTGCGGTACAGTTTGCGTAATAGACCGTGGCGGATAAAAATTTGAAAAAAACTTAAAAAGTTTTCACAAATTCTCCACGGTTCGCCGTTATTATGGTATAGTAATAGTAACTCAAGGGTGATTTGCGCCCAGATGAGGTGGATTAGAAATGGCAAGAGTATTGATCGTTGACGATGAACCGCGCATTCGGGATTTGATCCGCGAGCACCTGCAGTACGCGGGCTTTACCTGTGCCGAAGCCGGGGACGGCACACAGGCGCTGGCCGAGCTGGCAAACGGCGGCATTGACCTGGTGATCCTTGATATTATGATGCCGTTTATGGATGGCATGACCTGCCTGCGCGAGATGCGCACCCGCAAGATCATGACACCGGTGATCATGCTGACCGCCCGCAGCGAAGAATATGACAAACTGGCCGGGCTGGAGGGCGGCGCGGATGACTATGTGGTAAAGCCGTTCAGCCCGCGGGAGCTGGTTGCCCGCGTGAAGGCCGTACTGGCCCGCACCATGCCCGCCCCGGTTGCCGAGGGTAATGTGTATACCTTTGGGAATCTGGTGATCGACACCGCCAGCCACAGCGTTAAGGTGGCCGGGCAGGAAGCCCCGCTGACCCCCAAAGAGTTTGACCTGCTGGTGTTTCTGGTCAACAACAAGGGCATTGCCCTTTCCCGCGAGAAAATTTTGCAAAAAGTGTGGAACTATGACTATTATGGCGAGGACCGCACGGTAGATACCCATGTTAAAATGTTGCGCAGCCACCTTGGCAGCTGCCGCGGCTATATTGTTACCGTGTGGGGCGTGGGGTACAAGTTTGACCCCGATACCGCACAGTAACGTTAGGGGGCCGCGATTTTGCGTAAACCAAAGCAACCGGGCAGCGCACCGCACACCCATGGCTGGGCGCTGGGGGTGCAGGGCCAGCTGATGCTGTTTTTGTGCGGTATTACCGTGCTGACCCTTGGGCTGGTGTGGGGGCTGATCACCTATGGCCTGCAGCCCATGTACAACCGCAACATTCAAAAGCGGCTGGAACGCGAATCCAGCGTGATCGCCGGAATGATTGATTCCGCCGGGGGCCAGATTTCCAGCCGGGATTATGGTTCCTTGACGCTGCAGAACGAAACGTTCTGGTCCAACCTGAAAACCGCACTGGAAAACGGCGTGATCAATGTGGACAACTGCTGCATTGATATCAGCGATAACACCTGCCGCAGCGTGCAGTTTTTGGAGGGGCTTTACCCCTGCATTTTACACAACAGCATGGCCACTTTCGGCGATAACATGACGGTATATACCCCAGACACCCGAACCGCCATCCTGGCCCGCCATGCCCTGTACAATGAGGGTTCGCTGTACAAAATTATTGAATCCGGCGGCAACCGGCAGATGCTGGTGGGCTGCCTGACCAAAGACGGCAGTTACGGTGTGATCGTATCCGCCAGCCTGGCACAGATTGAAACAGCCGCCGAGGTCATGCGCAGTGTGCTGATTCCGGTTGCCATCTTTTTGATTGCGCTCAACCTGTTGGTGGCGGCGCTGTTCAGCCGGTGGTTCACCCGCCCGATGCGCCAGCTTTCGGAGGGTGCCCGCGAGATTGCCGACGGCAACTATGATGTTCAGGTACCGGTAGTCCGCAATGATGAGCTGGGCCTGCTGGGGCGGGAGTTCAACCACATGGCGCAGGAAGTCAAACGCTCCGCCCAGCTGGAAAAAGATATCCTGGCTAATGTCAGCCATGACCTGCGCACCCCGCTGACCCTGATTAAGGGCTATGCCGAAACGGTGCGCGATATTACCGGCGATGACAAGGCCAAGCGCACCGAACAGTGCAGCATTATTGTGGACGAAACTGACCGCCTGAGCGCACTGGTAAACAGCGTGATGGAGCTGAGCAAAGTTTCCAGCGGTGCAGAAAAGCTTAACCCTGTTGATTTTGACATGAGCCAGCTTTGCTTTGAGGTCGCGGGCCGCTATGACGCCGTGTGCGAGCAGAATGGCTGGACGCTGCAGCTGGAAGCCAACAAGGAATGCATGGTACGCGCCGACCCCGCCATGATGGAACGGGTGCTGCACAACCTGTTGGGCAACGCCACCCACCATATGGGTGCGGACGACGGTGTGTTTGTGCTGCGGGCCATCCCCATGCCAAACGGCGGTTGCCGGGTGGAAGTGGAGGACCACGGCCCCGGCATCCCGCCGGAGGAACTGCCGCACCTGTTCGACCGTTACTATCGCGCCCGCCAGGATGCCGGCAAGACCGGTACCGGGTTGGGGCTTTCCATCACCAAGGCCATTTTGCAGCAGCATGATTTCCCCTTTGGGGTAAACAGTACGGTCGGCAAAGGTTCCACCTTCTGGTTTGAGATGAAAGCCCCACAGTAACCAAAGCATGCCGCATGCAGCCCACACAAGAGAGGAGTTTTGCCCCATGGAAAAGCTGAACAAACAGATGGACGATGCCCTGAACACCAAAGTGGCCGCCCTGAATGCCACTGACGATGAAACCGGTGACGGCAAGGTGGACACCCTGGACCTGAAGCACCAGCTGGACCGCGTGGAAGCGCAGCTGGAATTGCAGGATCAGCAAAACCGCGCCCTGTTGCGCAGCCAAAAGCGGCTGCTGTGGGCCGCTATTGCCATTGTGGTGGTGCTCTGCCTGATTATGGGCGGGCTGCTGCTGCGGTTCAACACGGCGTATAACCAGGTGATCACCACCTGCGTCCAGGTAAACGAGATTGCCGACACCTTGCAGGACAGCCTTGCCAAGCTGGACACCGAACAGCTGGACAGCATGATGCAGACCCTGCCCGACATTGCCGATAAGCTGAGCCAGATCGATGTGGATGCCCTGAACGATGTGATGGCCAAGCTGCCCGCCACCATGGACGCAGTGGCCCAGCTGCAGCAGCAGTTGAACAGCGTGGCATCTTTCCTGGGCAACGTGGGCTCCATCTTTGGGTAAGCGGCTCCCCTGCTGTTTTTGAAAAACGGTTATCCATAACGCAAAAGCGCATGTGCATCGTTCCCGGTTCGGGAACAGCACATGCGCTTTTTGTTACAATTTTACGGCAGAATGTCAGCCGATAACTTCGACCTTTTCCATCACGACCGGGGTGCGGGGCTTATCGTTCCAGTCAGTGGCAGTTGCGGCGATTTCATCCACAGCGTCCATGCCGCTAACAACATGGCCAAATGCAGCATACTGGCCATCCAGATGCGGAGCATCCTGGTGCATGATGAAGAACTGGCTGCCGGCAGAGTTGGGGTCCATAGCGCGGGCCATGCTGATCACGCCGCGGGTGTGCTTGATGGGGTTGTTCACGCCGTTCTGCAGGAACTCGCCCTTGATGTGCCAGCCGGGGCCGCCGGTGCCGTTGCCGGACGGGTCGCCGCCCTGGATCATAAAGCCGGGGATGACGCGGTGGAAGGTCAGGCCGTTATAAAAGCCCTGATTGACCAGTTTCAAAAAGTTTTCGCAGGTGATCGGTGCTGCGGTAGCATCCAGTTCAATGTCAATGGTTTTGCCGTTCTGCATCGTAATACGAACCATAGGTGTTAGTTCCTTTCGTGTTGTAATAATCTATCCTCAAAGGTCGGGCGCGGGGATGTCAGGCGGTTTTGCCTGCCTGTTCCGCATCCGGCGCTTGTTGGCTTTTGCTTTGCTCGGTTTCGGTACCGGTGATGTAGCTCATGCTGCCAAGGGTCTTTTCCAGAATTTCCTCGTCCAGCTTGCCCATCCAGTGGCCAAGGGCGGCCGTCATAAACAGCTCGCAGCGGTGCTGGGCATCCTTCAGCAGGGCAAAGGCACCGCCGTGGCGCTCTTCGCCGGTGGCGGGGTCAGTCCAATCCTCCGGCAGGTTCAGCTTGAGGTGTGCCGGGGATACATGCCCGGTGATGAACCCGCGCCCGCCAAAAAACAGCTCCAGCACCCAATAGAACGCCCGCCGCACGCCGTGGCGGCTGGTGAAAAGGCGGCGCAGGCGGTAGGTGTAATAAAAGCTGTCCGCCAGGGCTTCCACGCTGATATCCTGCCCATATACCTCCAGAATACACTGGTGCAGCAATGCGGCAATTTCCGCCAGGTCCTGCCCGACCGGCACCGGGCTGGAATCATCCGCCGGGACCTCCGAAACGCCGGTATCCTCGGCATGCAGGGTGGAATCCAGCGCAATTTCAAAGTAGCCGTGGCCGCCTTTCATGCCGTAGGGCTGGCCGGGGCTGCTGACGAACACAATGTAAGGGTGCATAACGGTATCCGCCGCATAGTGGCACAAAAAGCCCAGCGTATACTCGATCTGCGCCTGGGTGTGGGTGTGGTGCAGCAGGGCCAGCAGAAAGGCGCCGGTCTTATCCTCGTGCATACGGTTGCCAAGCAGCGGCAGGTTATAGGTGCGGTTTTGGCCCTTTTTCCACACTTCATAGCAGAAAAAGCTGTCCGGCCCATTGGCACCGGCGGCAAACGCTGCGGGGGCATTGCAATTTATAATGGATGGCATGCGCGGCCTTTTGGGCGGTGCGCACATGGGTGTAGCCTTCCGGCATAGGGGGGTCACTTCCTTTTGAGATAGCCCTAAGGTGTCTCTGAAACGTCGAAAATATATTGGCAACACCGCACAATTCCCGCCTGACGGCTTAAGCACCGCTCCGGCGGCTGCGGCACGGCAACTGCGTTGCCAAAATGCTCGATAATACACAAAGTATTATCTGCGCTTTTGGCTTAGCATCTGCCGTACCTCGCTCGCCGTATCGGCACTTAGAATTATGCGGTATTGCCATTCTGTTTCTACAAACGCAGCGGGATTTTGCGTTAAAAACTCTTGGAATCCACAAAGGATTTCTGCGGCTCTTTGCCTTACATCCTGTCTGTGTTTGCGAAATATCCGTCATTTTCTTTGTTTTCAGATATACCTTAAAAAGGGGTATATTCCCCAGGTGTACCTGAACAGAATATACCCCTATATTGTAATGCGAATCGAATATCTTGTCAAATTTACTGCTTGGCGTGCTCTGCTTTGGGCAAAAAGCCGAAGTACAGCACCGCGCCCACAATGATGATAATAATGATGGACAAAATGCCGTAATGGCTGGACTGGGCGTTGATAGCATCGACCTGCTCCGCCGTTGCGGTCTGAGCGGTCAGCCCCTGGGCCCCCAGCATTCCATTTGCCACCACACTGCTGACAACGCCGACCAAAGCCGGGCCCATGATGGAGCTGAACTTGCCAAAGATATCGAAGAAGCCGAAGAACTCGCCGGAGCGGTCCTTATCCGGGATCAGCTTGCCGTACATGGAGCGGGACAGCGCCTGAATGCCGCCCTGGCTGGTGGCGCACAGCACAGCCAGCACCCAGAACTGCCACAGGCTGTTCATAAAGAACGCAAAGATGCAGATGAACATATACACGCAGATGCCAAAGCCCACCATGGTGCGGGCACCGAACTTTTCGCTGCACTTGATGTAAAGCAGGCAGAACGGCAGGCCCAGAATCTGCACCAGCAGCAACGCCAGCATCATGCCTGTGGAATCCAGCCCCAGGTTGGTGCCATAGGTGGTTGCCATGCTGATGACGGTGTGCACGCCGTCAATATAGAAGAAATACGAAAAGAATATAGATCAGCATCGGCTTGTTGGCAATGATCTCCCTTGATGGTGGTACCAACGCCCTTAATGCTGCGGGCAACATCGCCCTTTTCATACGGCTTGCCAGAGGTCTGCTCGCAGTTTTTCAGCAGCGGCAAGCTGAACGCCAGCCACCACACAGCGGTCAGGCCAAACACAAACGCCAGGCAGGTCAGCATGGGCACGCCAACCAGGTTCATGATCAGAAAAATAAGCAGCGGAATGGTGGAGCCGCCGATGTAACCCAGGCCGTACCCCATGGTGGAAACTTTATCCATGCGGTCCTCGGTGGTAACATCGGTCAAAAAAGGCATCGTAATAGATGGCGGAAGCATCAAAACCAATGACGCTGACGATGTACAGAACCAGGATCAGGCTGGCCACCTTGCCTGCTGCCACCGGGCCGGAGGTAAAATCCATCCCAGGCGTAAACGCCATGCCCGCGCAGGCTGCAACGCCCAGCAGCATGAAAAATCTGAACAGCTTTTTGCGCATACCGCGGATATCGCCAAACACGCCTAGGAACGGAGCGGCCAGCGCCACGATCAGCATGGCGATGCTGGTTGCATAGCCCCAGGTGGACATGCTGGAAACACTGTCCGCCGTATAGCCCGCAACCGTGTCAAAAAAGATGGGGAGCAGCGTTACAATGATAACGGAATGGGCGCTGTTGGCCCAGTCGTACATCATCCAACTGATTTCCTGCTTGGTATAGCCTTTAAGGATGTGCATAGGGTACCTCCTGATTTTGCATCCCGCCGCCGGGCAGGCCGCATTTACAGGGCAAAATTGCCCTTATTGGTATTGTAGCATTTCAGGCAGGCAAAAACAACAAGCCCCGCGTATGCGGGGCGTAAAAATCTGGTCAACTTTTCCGTCGTTTTTAACGAAATTGCACAAATATATTATTTCTGTTCAAATGTCAGTTTGCATTTTCAGAGGCAGCTTCCGCGGCGCCCGCTGCGGGTTCAGTGGCTTCCATCGTCACATCGTCCTGCGCTGCGGGTGCTTCCTCACTGGCTGCGGCTTCCCCGGCACTGTCGGTGTCCGGCAGGTCCTGGCCGGCTTCGTTTTCCACGCGGTCCTGCATGTACTCTTCCAGCTTATCGCCAAATTCAACGGTGCCGTATTCATTTTGGTAATCGGTCAGCGGGTTGGTACCAAAGGCGGCCATGTAGCGGTTCAACAGTTCATCGCCGTCCTTTTTGGGCACATCATCCAGGCTGGTGTAGGCATCGCCGTCCACATAGTACATGGTATCAACATGGGCCGCAATGTTTTGCAGGTTGCCGTGCATTTCCCACTCATCCAGCCATACACTCCACACTTCGCCATCGGTCAGGTTGCTCTGGTCCACATCAAAGCGATAGTATTCTACCGGGATATCCGTGGCATTTACCGCATCCATTACCTTCATGCAGTCGCGCACAAATTCTTCGGCGGTGGTCTGGGCACCGTAATTCATGGTCAGGTACACCGTTGCGTGCATCGTACCCACCGGCATATCCATGAACCAGCTCTCGCTGCTGACATCGATGGAATAATCATGTACAAAATCATGGGCATTGGGGATATTGCTCAGTGCCTTCTGAACAGACTTCTTGTACTGTTCCTCGGTGGTAACACGCTTGGTCACGTTTTCGGGAGTGAATGCCTGGGCTACTGCGGCCACTGCACCGGAAGCCCCCGCCGTGAGCATGATGATAATGCAGAGGAAGATGGAAATGACGTCATACTTGATCTTTACATCGGGGCGTGCGGCGTAAATCAGCACCTCAATGCCCAGAACGATCAGCACCATCGGGGCATACTTTACCACGCTGAGCACATTGACATTCGGCATAAAAAAAATCTGGGCCAGCTGGATGGCACCGATGGCAACCAGCATCAGGCCAAGGCTGAAGGTGCCCACCCGCCGCACTTTGACCGGGGGCTTGGGGGCCGTTTCGGGCGCGACCTGCGCGGTGGTTTCCTGGCTGGCATCCTGGGTCGGTTCCTCCGGCACAGGGGTATTCTGGTTAAAATTGTTTTCCATAGTTAATCACCATTTTCTCTTTTGTCTGTTGAATCATTGTCAGGCTATCGGGCGGCGCTGTTTTTATTCCAAATGGCCGCAGGCTGCCAGGCGGGGTGCTGTGCTGCAACCTGCCCTACACTTTTTTTCAAATTTGCTTGCTTTGCCGGTTCAGCCCTGGTACGGGGGCAGGTCGTCGGTATCGTTGTGGTGGGTATGTTTGCCAAAAGCCCAGCAGGCGGCCGCCAAAAGCAATCAGCAGCACCGCTACCACAATGGACGGGATTACATCGTTGATTGCGTAAATCATACTCCAATGAATGCCCAGCTGCACAAAAATGCTTTCCACGATCGGCCAGATCACGCGGTCATACATCACATAGGCACCCGTAAGCAGCAGGCACCAGCCGATGATTTTGTTCATTTTGGGGGTCATTTTGGTTTTGGCACCGCCGAGGCTGATTCTGCCAGTCCGGCGGGAGCAGGAAGCCATCCGGCTTGGGGTCCCCTGCTACCAGGTAGCGGATGAGGTCATAGGTGTCAAAAAAGCTGAACATATACACCACGGCGACGCCCACCACCAGCGGGGAAATGATGGCGCCCAGCATGATGAACAGGCAGAAGTAGACCAGCAGCGAGGTACCGCGCTTCATATACCCGTAATACATCTGCCCTGCGCCGGGGATGCAGGCAAAAATAAAGGTCAAAAATGCGTTTTTCTTCATAGTGTATCACTCTCCGTGGGCGGGGCTGCCGCCGTTATTGGTGGGGTTGCTGCGGGGCACAACCGGGTCGGCCAGCTGGGCCAGCCCACTGTTGATGGTAAGCTGCATTCCGTCGAACATATTGCTCAGGCCGCTGCTCATGCTGTCAAACATACCGCCAAGCGCCTGGCTTACCGTCACTCTGGGGGTAACGTCCGGCAGCTGCTGCACGGGCTTTTGCACCGTACCAACGCCGCCAAAGAACCCGAACCGCCACAGCGCAAAGGCCAGCATTACGGCGGCAGCCGTGGAAACATAGCGGTTTGTCATAATGCGGAAGCTGCGCAGCCGCATCAGGGCCTGCACCTGGGGGATCAGGTCCCGCATGGGCTGTTTCAGCTTTTCGGGGGCCGATTCAATCAGGGCGGTATAGCGGGCAAGGCAGTAATCACAGAAGGTCAGATGCTCTGCGGTCTCCAGGCTGCCCAGTTCATCCAGGCGGCTCTCCTGCAGGGCGTGCAGCCCCTCATCCGTCAGGTGGCCTTCAGCATCAAACAGGGCTTCGTTATCAAATGGGGTGTTATTTTCGTTTTGCGGAAACATTGCCTGTTCCATTATTCCTGCCTCCTTTCCATGATCTGTTTGCGCAGGATCGCTTTTGCGCGGAACAGCTGGTTCTGAACAGTGGGTGCCGGGCGGCCCAGCTTTTGGGCTATGGCCGCCACGGGCAGCCCGTCCAGCAAATACATGGCCGCGGCCCGGCCATAGGGTTCGCGCAGGGTGCGCACCATCGTTTCCAGCTCTGCGGCATCGGTCTGGCGCATAAATTCATCCTGCGGGTCCGGCTCTGCACTTTGCAGGCCGCTGCCGGGCGGCGGTGTGCCGCGTGGTTCCGGCATCGTTTCGTCGGATTGTGCCTCCACCCTGCGCGCCCAGGAGCTTTTCAGGTGGTCCTTGCATTTGTTGGCCGCCACACGCACCAGCCATTGCTTATAGTATTGGGGCTCGCACCGGTCAATGGACGACCATGCCGAAAGGAAGGTATCCTGGGTCAGATCCTCGGCGGTGTGGGGGTTGTGGACAAACTGCAAACAAACGGTATAAACCAGTTTTTGGTATTGCTGCATCAGCTGGGTAAAATCTGTTTGGTTCAGTGCCCCACACCTCCTTTCGCTTTCATCTGCCGGCGCGCTTTCTTTGTTGGAAGCGCTTCTGTATACTAATACGAAAAAATGCTCCCGGCATTTTGCAGCGGGAGCAGATATTTTTTGAAAAAATTATGAAAATTTCAGATTGTCGAAAAAGGTCTTCATAGGGGCGCATTGTGCGCCCGATGCCTTGCGGAGAATGATGTGATGGAATATATGGCAAGGTCCGACATGCGGGACGATGCGAAGCATCGTCCCCTACCTGTTTTATACCCACATGCTCTGCCAAAGGAAGGCACAGTTTTTTCGACACACCGAATATTTCTTGGACGTTTTGCAGCTTTACAGTTCCAGCAGCACCGGGCAATGGTCGCTGCCCTGCACATCCATCAAAATCTCGGCCTTTTTGATCTGTGGGGCCAGCCGGTCCGATACCAGGAAATAGTCAATGCGCCAGCCTGCGTTCCTCTCTCTTGCGCGGAACCGCATGCTCCACCAGCTGTACATGCCGGTGGCATCAGGGTACAGGTAGCGGAAGCTATCGGTAAAGCCAGCGGCCAGCAGCTCGTTCAGCTTGCCGCGCTCCTGGTCTGAAAAGCCCGCAGCACCGCGGTTGGGGCCGGGGTTCTTCAGGTCAATATCCTCATGGGCCACGTTCAAATCTCCGCACAGGATCACCGGCTTTTTGCTGTCCAGGTCTTTCAGGTAGGCGCGCAAGTCGTCCTCCCACTGCATGCGGTAGTCAATGCGGGCCAGCTCGTTTTGGGAGTTGGGTACATAGACATTGACGAGGTAGTAATCCTCAAATTCCAGTGTGATGGCACGGCCTTCGTGGCTCTGGGCTTCCACCCCAATGCCGTTCCAGGCGTTCAGGGGCTTTACGCGGGTATAGATCAGCGTGCCGGAATAGCCCTTTTTTCTCAGCGCTGTTGATATATTCGGTATAGCCTTCGGGGGCAAAATCCGCCTGGCCGGGCTGCATTTTGGTTTCCTGAATGCAGAACACATCCGCATCCAGCTGGTTGAAAGTATCCTCAAAGCCTTTTTTCAGGCAGGCGCGCAGGCCGTTCACATTCCAACTGATAAGCTTCATCGGGGGTTCCTCCTGTTATTTTGCCACACATTTTTTCTTCCACGCACCAGATACAAAGCGGACCACAAAGCAGGTCACGCGGCACACCCAGTCCACCACCATGGCGATCCAGACGCCGACAGCACCCATACCCATCTGAACGCACAGGATGTAAGAGAACGCCAGACGCCAGATTCCCATGGACAGAATGGAAGTAAGCATGGTAAAGCGCACATCATTGGCTGCACGCAGGGCGTTGGGCAGAACAAAGCCCGCCGGCCACAGGAAGATGGCGCTGCCCGCATGGATCATAACCAGCAGCCAGGCCAGGTGGCGGGTTTCATCCGAAAGGGTGTACACGCTGAGCAGCGGGTTCAGGAAGATCAAAATCAGGGCATTGGTAGCGCCCTGGGCAATGTAATCCCACAGCAGCAGCTTTTTGGTAAAGTAGCTGGCCTGGTCCAGCTGTTGGGCGCCCACACAGCGCCCCACCACAGTGATCATGGCAAGGCCGATGGCCTGGCCCACAATGCAGCCCATGCCGTCCAGGTTGTTGGCCACCGCATTGGCGGAAATATGCACCGTGCCGAACAAAGAGATCATACTGACGACCAGCACACGCCCCAGCTGGAACAGGCTGTTTTCCAGCGCGGAGGGGATGCCGATATACAAAATGTTCTTTGCCATCTGGGGCTGCAGGTGCTTGACGCCATCCCAGGTAACGCGGGCGACATTATCATGCCGGGTGGTCAGTTTCAGGATGATGACAGCGCCCAGCACGCGGGAAACCAGCGTGGGCACCGCAACACCGGCAACCCCCATGCGCAGCACAAAGATGCAGAACGCATTGCCCACAATATTGGTAATGTTCATGATAACGGATACCCGCATGGATACCTCGCTGTTGCCGACGGAGCGGAAGATGGCCGCGCCCGCGTTGTACAGCGCCAAAAACGGGTAAGAGATTGCCGTGATGGTAAAGTAGATCATGGCTGCCTGGAACACATCGTCCGCAATGCTGCCAAAGAATAGCCGCAGCATGGGCCCGCGCAGCAGCAGGCAGAGCGCCATGACAGCCGTACCCAGGATAGAGCTTAAAGTAACCAGCTGCCCCGCGCTGCGGGAGGCTTCCCCCGGCTTTTTGGCTCCCAGGAACTGGCTGGTGATAACCGCGCCGCCGGTGGCCAGCGCGGCAAAAATATTCAGGATCAGGTAGTTGATCATATCCACCAGCGAAACACCGGAAATGGCGGCTTCGCCTACGCTGGATACCATCACGGTATCGGACATGCCCACCAGCACGTTCAGCGCCTGCTCCACCACCAGCGGCCACAATAGTGTTAGCAGCATACGGTTGGTAAATAGTTTTTGTTGTGTCTGCATTGTCAGACCTTCCTTCTTTCCTTTCCGCTCTAAGGTGTGTATCTGAAAGAAAAGAAGATGCCGCATTTTGCAAGCGCAAAATCCGGCTGTAACTGCCGAAACAGACTGTACTTTTGACTTTTCAGATACACCCCAGGGCAAAAATTACCCCATTTTTATCATTCAGGCAGAAGTATACCACAAAAAATGCCCCCGTGCAACGGGAGCATTTTTGCTGTATGCGGTTCAATTTTGCGCTGATGCCCGCCAGTTCGTCATCGTCTGCTTTATGGATATCCACCCCGTCCAGCGTATACTCGCCAGAGGTCGGCTTGTCCAGCACGCCGATAATATTCATCAGGGTACTTTTGCCGGAGCCGGATTCACCCACAATAGCAACGAACTTCCCCGGCCACACAGTCAAATCAAAAAATGTGTGATGGGCCATGCCGGATATCACTCTCCGAAATCCGCCAATCCCCTGCCCTACCAAAAACAAAAAGCCCCATTTCCAATAGGAAACGAGGCTTTGATGCAAAATGAGCAATTTTTTGCGAATTCTGCAAAAATATTTTTTACCGCTCCTCGCGGAAGTAGGAAAGGGCCCAGATGCTCCGGGGGCTGGTTTTCCTTCTTTTTGCGCAGGCTGAACCACGATTAGCACCACAATGGTAACCACATAGGGCAGCATTTGGATCAGATCGGTCATGTAGCTGGCAACGGTAATGCCAAGCAGGCTGGGCAGGAACTGATACAGCCAGTACAGCACGCCAAACAGGTAAGCGCCCCAAATGGCGTTCAGCGGCTTCCAGGTGGTAAAGATGACCAGCGCTACAGCCAGCCAGCCCAAGGCTTCGATCTGGCCAGTGGTTGCCCAGATGCCCTGGTTATAATCCAGAACATAATACAACCCCCCCACACCACAGATGGCAGCACCCGTGCAGGTAGCCACATATTTATACAGCGTAACGTTAATGCCGGCGGCATCGGCAGTGGCGGGGTTTTCGCCAACCGCGCGCAGGTTCAGGCCCGCGCGGGTGCGGGTAAAAAACCAGTGCAGCACAACTGCCAGCACAATGGCCGCATAAGCCAAAAAGCCGTAAGAGAAAAGCACCTCGCCCACAACGCCAAGGCCGGAAAGCACCGGAATCATGGCACTGAATGCTTTATAAGCCAGCGGTGCCGCGGTGTAGCTGGCACCGTTCAGGATAAACACGCCAAAAAGTTTGCCACACCCATGCCAAAGGTGGTCAGCGCAAGGCCGGTCACGTTCTGGTTTGCACGCAGGGTGATGGTCAGGAAGGCGTAAATCAGACCGCCCAGGGCGGATGCGATCAGGGCGCACAGCAGGGCCAGAATTACGCAGACAAAGGCGCTGGGGTTGGCGCTGAGTTTTTCGTAATAATAAGCGCTGGCAAAACCGGCAAAGCCGCCCAGGTACATGATACCGGGAACACCCAGGTTCAGGTTGCCAGATTTTTCCGTCAGGGTCTCGCCCAAAGCGCCGTACATAATGATGGTGCCAAACGGGATGGCACGCAGGATCCATGCAATCAGACTGCTCATACTTACTTGCCCTCCTTACCATCATGATGGCCGCGCCAGACCAGGCGGTAGTTGATGAAAAATTCGCTGCCCAGGATAAAGAACAGGATAATGCCGGTGATGATATCCGCTGCATATTCGTTCAGGGAATAAGCAGAAGCAATTTCCGAAGCGCCGCGATCCAGGAAGATCAGCAGGAAAGAAATCAGCATCATATAGAAGGTGTTGAACTTTTGCCAGCCAGGCCACAATAATGGCGGTGAAGCCGTTGCCGCCTGCCGAGGTAGTGGAGATCGTTTGGTCCTTACCGGCCACAACCAAAAAGCCGCACAGGCCGCAGATGGCACCGGACAGCAGCATAGTACGGATCATCACGCGGCTGACATTGATGCCGGCATAGCGGGCGGTGTTTTCACTCTCGCCCACAACGCTGATCTCGTACCCCTGCTTGGAGTATTTGAGGTAAGCGTACATCGCAAAGGTCAGCACCAGCACCACAATAATATTGATGGTGTAGCGCTGGCCGTTGATCACGGGCAGCCAGCCAGCCTTGGTGGCTTTGTTCAGGGTGCCCAGGCTGGATGCCTGGCCGCGCATGATATTCGTCATGCAGGCCACAATGCTGGTGGCAACGTAATTCATCATCAGGGTGAACAGCGTTTCGTTGGTGTTCCAGCGGGATTTGAACCAGGCCGGAACAAAGGCCCAGATGGCACCGGCCAGCACACTGCCGATGACCATGGCGGCAAACAGCAGCGGTGCGGGCAGGCTGCTGCCAAAATACACCATGATGAGCGCCGCGACCAGGCCGCCGATCAGTACCTGGCCTTCGCCGCCGATGTTCCAAAAGCGCATCTTAAAGGCAGGAGCCAGTGCAATGGCAATGCACAGCAGGCTGGAAAGATCACGCAGCGCCCAAGAGAAACGGGTGGTGTTCATAAACGTGCCGTTCCACATAACGCCGTACACGCTGATGGGGTTCAGGCCGGTAACAAAAAAGATGAAGAACGCATCCACAACAAGTGCCAGCAGGATAGCAATGGCACGCACCAGCACTTTTTGCACAAAGGTGGCACCCTCCCGCTTGGAGATACGCACAAGCGGTTCAGCTGCAGTTTTGCTCATCATTTGCCCTCCTTTTTGTACAAGGTTGGTCATGCGCAGGCCAACTTCTTCCTTGGTGGTGGTGCGGGCATCCAGCATGCCGTTGGCTTTGCCGCCGCACAGCACCAGAATGCGGTCACACAGCTCCAGCAGAACGTCCAGGTCCTCGCCAACATAAATCACGGCAACACCTTTTTCTTTCTGCTCATTCAGCAGGTTGTAAATGGTGTAGGATGTATTGATGTCCAGGCCGCGCACGGCGTAAGCCGTCATCAGCACAATGGGCGAAGCCGCCAGCTCGCGGCCAACCAGCACCTTTTGCACATTGCCGCCGGACAGGCGGGAAACGGGGGTGTTCAGGCCGGGGGTAACCACGCCAAGCTCCTTGCGAATCTTTTCGGCCAGTTCACGCGGGGCACGGTGGTCCACCAGCGGGGAGCGGCCTTCGCCATAGCTTTTCAGCATCATATTGTCCGTCATGCCCATGGTGCCAACCAGGCCCATGCCCAGGCGGTCCTCGGGCACAAAGCTCAGATGCACACCGGCATCGCGGATATCCTTGGGACTCTTGCCCAGCAGCTCCATCGGCTTGTCCTCTTCGCCGGGGGCAAAAAACTTAACGTCGGAGCCGGATTCGGTATGCTGCAAACCGGCAATGGCTTCCAGCAGTTCTTTCTGGCCGTTGCCGGAAATACCGGCAATGCCCAAAATCTCGCCACCATACACATCAAAGCTCACATCGTCCAGCACGTTGGTACCTTCGGGGCTGCGCACCGAAAGGTGGCTGATAGCCAAACGCCGGGTGGGGTCCTGCGGCGTGGTGCGGTTGATGTTCAGCTCCACCTTCTGGCCCACCATCATCTCAGTCAGGCTGGATTCCGTTGCGGTGGCGGTTTCCACCGTGCCAACGTATTCACCCTTGCGCAGAATTGCCACGCGGTCCGAAACCGAAAGCACCTCATGCAGCTTGTGGGTAATGATGACCACGGCCTTGCCGTCCGCCTTCATGTTGCGCATCACGGCAAACAGCTTTTCGGTTTCCTGCGGGGTCAGCACGGCGGTGGGTTCGTCCAGGATCAGGATGTCTGCCCCACGGAACAGCACCTTTACGATTTCCAGCGTCTGCTTCTGGCTCACGCTCATCTCGTACACTTTCTGGTCCAGATCCAGCGCAAACTGGTATTTTTCGCAAATCGCACGGGCTTTGTCCCGCACGCGGCGCAGGTCAAATTTTTCGCCTTTGTCCATGCTCAGGGCAATGTTTTCCACGGCGGTAAACACATCCACCAGTTTGAAGTGCTGGTGGATCATGCCGATGCCAAGGGCAAGGGCATCGCGCGGGGAACGGATATCTGCCGGCTGGCCGTTGACGATGATCTGCCCGCCGTCCGGGTAATAGATACCGGCGATCATATTCATCAGGGTTGTTTTGCCGGAGCCGTTCTCGCCCAGCAGGGACAAAATCTCCCCGCGGCGGATATTCATGGTAACATCATGGTTTGCAATGACCGGGCCAAAAGTTTTTGGTTACATGTTCCAGCTGGATGGCGTACTCAGTCTGCGGCATGGGAATGCTCCTCTCTGTAAAAATCCATCATGCGGTGCCGTAAACACCAATAGAGGGAAGCTCTGTTCAGTAACAGGCAGAGCTTCCCTCCATGTCAGTTCAGTTTGTGGGATCAGGCAACCGGGTCTGCATCCTCGGTAATGCCGTCAATGCGCAGGGAGAAATACGGAGCGCTGCGCAGGGTGGATTCAGAGAAGTAACCATCGGTGATGGCTTCCTCGGTATCGCCCCCTGGTACACAGCAACCGGGGTGCCGGTGGAGTAATCATAGAAAGTCAGGTCGATGGGAGCGGTGGTAACAGTCTCACCGTTGACGGTGAACTTGCTGGTATCAAACACATGCAGGCTGCCATCTTTCAGGGCTGCTTCCACTTCGGCAACCTTCTCGGCAGTGCCTTCGGCAACTTCGGGGCCAAGATCAGTGATGGCAACAGCGCCTTCGTTGTAACCCTCGGACCAGTTGGTAGCCGGGTTTTCGCCGTCCATCATGCTCTTGAACAGGTATTCATAGTAAACTTCCCAAACGTTGGTGGCGGAGGTCAGGGCAGCGGTGGGAGCGGTCTCCAGCATGTCGATGTTGTAACCGACAGAGTAGCAGATCTTGCCGGCATCCTTCTGCTTCTGGGTGGCAGCGGGAGCGCCGGTGGAGTCAGCATGCTGACCAATGATCACGCTGCCGTTTGCAATCAGAGCTTCAGCAGCAGCGCCTTCCTTGTCGATATCGAACCAGGAGTTGGTGTACATAACTTCCATGGCAACATTGGGGTAAACGCTCTGCACGCCCAGGAAGAATGCAGTGTAGCCGGAAACAACCTCAGCATAGTTGTAAGCACCGACATAGCCGATCTTGACCTTGCCGTCAGCGGTAAAGCTGTTGGGCTGGGTCTCCGGGGTCAGGGTGCCGGACTCAACCAGTTCCTGCAGCTTCATACCGGCAACAACACCAACAACATAGCGGCTCTCATAAACATTGGTGAAAGCGTTCTTGAAGTTATCCAGGCCAGTCAGGGCAGCAAAATCACCGGTCATGGAAACAAAAGTGACATCGGGATACTTTTCAGCTTCTTCTACGATATAGGTCTGGTGGCCGTAAGAGTTGGAAACAACAAGGTTGCAGCCCTGGCCAACCAGGTCTTCTGCAGCGTCAGAGCACTCAGCACCTTCGGGAACCTTGTACTTCCAAACGATCTGGCTGTCGCTCATGCCAAGCTTCTGTGCAGCAGCCTTGATGCCGTTGATATGCGCAGCAGTGTAGCCTTCCGTCTCGTCGCCAATCGTGATAACGCCAACCTTCAGGTCGCTGGCAGCTGCATCGGTAGCAGTGGCAGCGTCAGCGGTAGAATCTGCTGCTGCGCTGGATGCAGCGCTGGATGCAGCAGTGCTGCCGCAGGCGGCCATGCTGAGCAGCATAGCTGCGGACAACACAATACCCAACAATTTTTTCATGTGTAAGTGCTCCTTTTCTTTTTACGTCTGGCCCGGCGGCAGCTGCCAGCCGGAGTCACGGTCCTGAAACCAAAAATGCGCCGTTTTGCTGCATGCTTGCAGGAAATCCGACACATTCTTTTCACATATGTTATTGTATACGCGGCAGGGACATTTTTCAATGCTTTGTGAATACGTTGTTAAAAGTTTGTAAATTACGGAACAATTTTCAAATTTCGGCTGCGTTCTGCCAGCAAAACGCACAAGCTTTTAGCCGTAAAGTATGACTTTTGAACAAAAATCTGTGCTTCATCAGCGCTGATGAAGGTAGCGGCGGTCCAGGCCGTGTTTTTCTGCCGCGTTCAGGGCCAGCCACATCAAGGCAACTTCAATGGGGATCATGATGGTGTTTTTGACCATGCCGGTGCTCAGGTAATACAGGTAACCCTTGCCATACAACATAGCTTTCCACACACACTGCCCAGCAGCAACATTGCTGCCGTAATTGATCAGCAGACGGGTCACGATCAGGCGCGGGATGGTGGGTTTGCGCTGGTAGAGCATAACGCCGTAAATCAGGCCGGACAACATGGCCGTAATCAGATAGCCGGGGAAATACGGCTCGCCATAGCTGGAAAGCAGAAAGCCCAGCGTATCAATGACCGCACCAACGCCCATGCCCACCAGCGGGCCATAACAGGCGCACCCCAGCGAAACCACCACAAAGCTGAAATAGATCTTCAGGCTCTGGCCCAGCAGATAGATGGGGAAGCTTTCCAGAATAATGGCCAGCGCCGTGACCATACCGGCAAAAGCCAGAACGCGGATGTTCTTAAACTCATCGGCGGCCTGCTGCCAATAGGCCGCAGCATACAGCGGGGTACGGACTTGAACGGATTTTTGCATAATAAAATACCTCCATCGTGCGTGTTGCCGCACAAGGGAGGGGAAAGGGCAGGTGTGCAACCACACCCGCCGTTGCACACCTTTTATGCAGCAGTGGGATGCGAAACCAGCACCGCGTGCCGGCAGCGGCGTGTACATTGCACTCCCCTGCCCTGCATCTTCGTCCTGCCACAACTCCCCGTTGGTCAGGCACTGCGGCAAAGCGGCGCCATTGCCGCTTTGCCTAACGCGCGGGTTTCTACTCTGCGTAAATATTATTTTACTGCTTTAGTATACCGCACTTTATGCAGATTGCAATAGTTTTTGCTGATTTTTTGTGGAGGGTGGGGGTAGGCTATAAAATTGGGAACGATGCGCATGCGTTTGAGGGTTTTATATGGGGAGGGTGGCGGGGTCAGGTGACCCCTGCCTTTTACAGGAAATGGCAGGGCACATCACACTTTTTATCGTTTGCAGCAAAGCCAAAACCCGCGGAACGATGCGAACATCGTCCCCTACAAATCATTTGCAGCGTTTGTCACAATCGGCAAAATTTCACCCCGGCGGAATGAGGGCATCCCGCCCTGCAGCCACTTTTATTGTTCAGCACATACTTCACAACCAGCACCCTCCCCCAAAATTCCTAATTTTTCGTCCCGCTCTCTCCCCCACCGCCGCCCTCATCAACTCCTCCCTCTTACTTCCTAACGCCTAACTAAAAACCGCCCCGGTCAGCCATGCATGGCAAACCGGAGCGGTTGATTTTGTTTATGTTCTGCTGTTCAGCAATTACTTGCCAACCTTTTCCTTCAGGCGGCCGCTTGCCTTAAAGCCGGGGATAGCGGTGGGTTCCAGCTGGCTGGTGACCTTGGTCTTGGGGTTGGTGAAGTTCTTGGTCTGGCGTTCGCGCATTTCAAAGCGGCCAAAGCCTGCAATGGTAACCTTATCACCAGCCTTCAGCACATCGCCGATGGTGCCGAAAATGCCGTCCATGATCTTTTCAACTTCAACGGCAGAAATGCCGGTATCGTTTGCAACTTTGGTAATCAACTGTGATCTGGTCATAACTCGTTATCTCCCTAAGCATATATTTCATCATCAGGCAAGTAACTGCCCCACGTTTTAGTACGCTGATTATTATAAGGAAAATTTCGCGCAGAATCAAGTGATTCTGCCAAAACCTAGCCCAAAAAATCAAAAATTGGCATATCTCACAAAAAGATGCAACAATCCCGCGTTTCTTTCGGGAACGCGTGCATAGCGCACGGGCACCGCCGCAAAACATTTGCTGTACGGCACAAAAACAGGGCAGCAAAGCTCCCCGCAGCACAACGGCTGCCGGGCTTTGCTGCCCCAGGTTGTTTTTCTGTTTTACCCTTGGTTATTTGCCGTTGGCGGCATCGCGGTGCAGGGTGGCGATATCCACCAGCTCCATGCCGCTGATGTCATGGTCGCTGCGCAGGGCATTCACCAGAATGCGGGCGGTATCCAGCGCCGTGATGCACGGGATGGACAGCTCGGTTGCCTTGCGGCGGAACTTGACGGAATCGCGGTGCGGGTCACGGCCATGGGGGCTGGTGGAGATGATGTAATCCACCAGACCCGCTTTCCAGCAGATCCAGCACATTCGGGCGTTCTTCGCTCATCTGGCGCACGGTGCTGCAGGGCACCATCTGGCTGTTCAGGTAGCGTGCCGTGCCGGGGGTGCCATAGATCTTATAGCCGTAGTCATGCAGCTTCCAGGCCAGCTCGGCGGCTTCTTTCTTGTCGGAATCCTTGACCGAGATAATTACGCAGGAACCGGGGCCGGGGGTCTTGAACTGGTAACCGGCGGCAACCAAGCCCTTTGATCAACGCTTCGTGCATGTTGGGAGCAATGCCCAAAACTTCGCCGGTGGATTTCATTTCGGGTCCCAGCATGGTATCCACACCGTGCAGCTTCAGGAAGCTGTAGACGGGTACTTTAACAGCCACATAGGGGCTCTTGCCGTTGCGCCACAGGCCGGTGCCGTACCCCATATCTTTCAGCTTTTCGCCCAGGGTGCAGCGCACGGCCAGATCGACCATGGGCACACCGGTGACCTTGGAGATATACGGCACGGTACGGGAGGAGCGCGGGTTGACCTCGATGACGTAAACCTTGCCGTCCTGCACAGCGTACTGCACATTGACCAGGCCCACAACCTTCAGCTCGCGGGCAAAGCGGCCGGTGTAATCCACCAGGGTATCAATCACATCCTGCGGGAAATTATACGGCGGGTAGACACAGATGGAGTCGCCGGAATGCACGCCGGTGCGCTCGATCTGCTCCATGATGCCGGGCACCAGGTAATCGGTGCCATCGCAGATGGCGTCAACCTCGCATTCGGTGCCGTAGATGTACTTATCCATCAGCACCGGGTGGCTCATGTCCACATGCTTGGTGATAACGCCCATATACTCGATGACATCGCTGGAGTTATAGGCCACAATCATATTCTGGCCGCCCAGAACGTAAGACGGACGCATCAGAACGGGGTAGCCGACCTCCTGGGCAGCCTGCAGGGGCTTCGCCCAGGGTAAAGACGGTGCGGCCCGCCGGGCGAGGAATGCCGCAGCGTTCCAACAGCTCATCAAAGCGTTCGCGGTCCTCGGCTTCATCGATGGCATCGGCCGGGGTGCCGTAAATGGGCAGGCCGATCTCATCCATATGCTTTGCCAACTTGATGGCCGTCTGGCCGCCGAACTGCACCAGGCAGCCGTCCGGCTTTTCGGCAGCGATAATATGGTCAACGCTTTCGGGGTTCAGCGGGTCAAAGTACAGGCGGTCACCGGTATCAAAATCGGTGGAAACCGTTTCGGGGTTGTTGTTGACCAGAATGGCCTCGCAGCCGTGCTTTTTCAGCGTCCAGACTGCGTGGACAGAGCAGTAGTCGAACTCGATGCCCTGGCCGATGCGGATGGGGCCGGAGCCAAAGACGAGGATCTTCTTTTTGCCGGTCTTATGGGCATTGATGAACTGCTCGGCCTCGTTCTCCTTATCGCAGGTGGAGTAGAAGTACGGGGTCTTGGCGGCAAACTCGGCAGCGCAGGTATCGACCATCTTGAAGCCGCAGACATAGTTGTCCATCGGCAGCTTTTCGGCACCGGACAGGCGCAGGATGGTTTTATCCAGGAAGCCGTAATGCTTGGCCTCCAGATACTTTTTCGCGGGTCAGGGGCCGTTTTCAGGCCCAGCTCCAGGTTTGCCAGGTGCTGCATCTTATCCAGGAACCACCAGTCGATCTTGGTGATGTCATAGATGGTCTGGTGCGGCACACCGCGCTTGAGGGCTTCGTATACGCAGAAAGCGCGCTCAGAGTCCTGTACATGCAGGTGCTCAATGACTTCCTCGGTAGTCAGCTTTTCAAAGTCGGACAGGGTCAGGGTGTCCATGCCCAGCTCAATGGAGCTGACTGCCTTCATCATGGCGTGTTCAAAGTTGTTGCCAATGGCCATCACTTCGCCGGTGGCCATCATCTGGGTTCCCAGACTCTTATCGGCGTAAACGAACTTATCAAACGGCCATTTGGGGTATTTGACGACGACATAGTCCAGCGCGGGCTCAAAGCAGGCGCAGGTTTCGCCGGTCACATCGTTGGTGATCTCGTCCAGCGTGTAGCCCAGGGCAATCTTGGTTGCAACCTTGGCGATGGGATAGCCGGTTGCCTTGGAGGCCAGCGCCGAGGAGCGGGACACACGGGGGTTGACCTCGATGACCGCATACTCAAAGCTGTCCGGCTTGAGGGCAAACTGGCAGTTGCAGCCGCCCTCAATGCCCAGCTCGGTGATGATATCCAGCGCGGCGGTACGCAGCATCTGGTATTCCTTATCGGACAGAGTCTGGCTGGGTGCCACAACGATGGAGTCACCGGTATGCACGCCGACAGGGTCCAGGTTTTCCATGTTACATACGGTGATCACATTGCCCTTGTGGTCACGCATCACTTCGTATTCGATCTCTTTCCAACCGGCGATGCACTTTTCCACAAGGATCTGATGGATGGGGGAAAGACGCAGGCCGTTGGTTGCGATCTCGTGCAGCTTTTCAGGATTTTCGCAGATACCGCCGCCGGTACCGCCCATGGTGAAAGCCGGGCGCACGATAACGGGATAGCCGATAACATCGGCAAACGCCATGGCGGAATCCAGGTCCTCCACCACCTTGGAGGGAATGCAGGGCTGGTTCAGCTTTTCCATGGTATCCTTAAACAGCTGGCGGTCCTCGGCACGGTCAATGGTGTCCGGCTTGCAGGCCAGCAGGCGCACGCCGCTGCGGTCCAAAAAGCCGCTGCGGGCCAGTTCCATGGAAAGGTTCAGGCCCATCTGGCCGCCCAGATTGGGCAGAATGGCGTCCGGCTTTTCCTTTTCAATAATGCGTTCCACAACTTCGGCGGTCAGCGGCTCAATATAAACATGATCCGCAATATCCGGGTCCGTCATGATGGTGGCCGGGTTGGAGTTGACCAGCACGGTCTCAATGCCCTCGGATTTCAGAGCACGGCAGGCCTGCGTGCCGGAGTAGTCAAACTCGGCAGCTTGACCGATGATGATAGGGCCGGAACCGATAACCAGCACCCTTTTTTGATTCTAGGATCTTTCGGCATCTCAACAGCCCCCTTTCACGCGGTTGATGCGGCGGACATTCTGCAAAAAGCGGTCAAACAGGAACTCGGTATCCTTGGGGCCGCCGTTTGCTTCGGGGTGGAACTGCACCGTAAAGCAGTTCCACTGCAGGTATTCAATTCCCTCACAGGTTTTATCGTTGGCGTTCACATGGCTGACGCGGCCGGTACCTGCGGGCAAAGTATCGCCCAGAACCGCATAACCGTGGTTCTGGCTGGTAATAAAGGTACGTTCCAGCGCAAAGTCGGTCACAGGCTGGTTGGCGCCGCGGTGGCCATACTTCATTTTGCAGGTTTTGGCGCCTGCAGCCAGGGCGGTCAGCTGGTGGCCCAGGCAGATGCCGAAAGCTGGGATGCCGGTATCCAGCATATCGCGGATATTGGCGATGACCTGCACGTTTTCTGCCGGGTCACCGGGGCCGTTGGAAAGCATCAGGCCATCCGGCGCAAGGGGGGCTTTGAGCTCTGCCAGGGTGGTAGAAGCAGGCAGCACCGTTACACGGCAGCCGCGCTTACACAGGCAGCGCACAATGTTCTTTTTGCAGCCAAGGTCCAGCAGGGCAATGTGCAGCGGTTCTTCGCCCTCCGCCACACCGGCAGTGGGGGCAAAGCACTGCGGCTCGGTGCAGGTCACGGCATCCACCGCGCCGGTCACGGCATAAGCCTTGATGATGGGCATCAGGGCAGCCAGCTTTTCCGGCTCGGTTTCGGGGTCAAACTCGGTGGTAATGGCACCGTTCATAACGCCGCTTTCGCGCAGGATGCGGGTCAGGCTGCGGGTATCAATGCCCTCAATGCCGATAATGCCGTTTTCTTTCAGGAAAGTATCCAGCGTTTCCTCGCTGCGGAAGTTGGAAGGGGTCGTGCATGCTTCGCGCACGATGTAACCCTTTGCCCAAATCTTGCCGCTCTCTTTGTCTTCGCTGTTCATGCCGTAGTTGCCGATCAGCGGGTAGGTCTGGGTAATGATCTGGCCATAGTAGCTGGGGTCGGTCAGCGTTTCTTCAAACCCGACCATACCGGTGGCAAACACAACTTCGCCCACGGTAGTGCCCTGGCAGCCCAGGCTTTTGCCCTTTAAGATCCGGCCATTTGCCAAAATCAGATATGCCTGCATGTTTTGCCTCGCAATCCTTTGTTGTATCGAAATCCGGTTCCGGTTAGAGTTAGGAAGTAGGAGTAAGGAGTTAGGAGTTTATGGTCGGGCGCACACCGTGCGCCCGCCTTTTGAAACAGCCAAGGCCGTTTCCGTCCGCGCAGAGCCTATCTCCCACGCAATAACTCCTACTGCCTAACTCCTAACTCTTTTACAGCGTCTGCTTTGCTGCTTCCTTCATTTTGCGGCTGCCCAGGTGGACCAGGGGCAACTTGCCCTCCTTGCAGATGGGGCATTCTTCGGGAGCATAGTTGGGCAGATCCAGCTTCAGGGCACTGGCCAGGATGGGGATCGGGGACGGAGCTTCGGGGCGGGTACGGTCCACCACGCAGGTGATGCCCAGGCAGATACCGCCGGCTTCTTCGATGACGCGCTTGGTTTCCAGGCTGGAAACACCGGTGGTCACAACATCCTCGGCGATGATGCAGCGCTCGCCCGGATGGATGGCAAAGCGCTTGAGAGTCATCACGTTATCCACGCGCTCGGTAAAGATGGCGCGCTTGCCCAGCTGGCGGCCCAGCTCGTAAGCATACACAATGCCGCCCATGGCAGGGCCAACGATAACGTCAACATCAGTATCCTTCAGCTTTTCTGCCACATGAGCCATAACCTCGGCACACTTATCCGGGTACTGCTGCAGATAGGCCATCTGGCAGTATGCGCCGGAATGACGGCCGGACGAAAGGAGGAAGTGCCCCTCCAAAAATGCTTCACATTCCTTCAAAACTTCGATCGATTCTCTTGCCATGATACTTTCCTCCGTTTATAAAAGCTGTTTTACTATACCACAAGTTGCATAAAATTGCAATATCTTGAATTTTTATACGGGCAAACTCAAAAAATAATGAATAAATAATAAAGAATCCTTGTGGTGGACCGCCGCGCGGTGCGCACTCCACCATTTTTTCATTATTCTCTGTTCTTTAACCTGCTTATCCTCTCGCGCACCCGCGGATCTCATCCAGCGTTTTCACGCCGTGGGCGTCCATCCATTCCCCAATCTCGGCAGTAATGCGAGTGCAGGCTTTCGGGTCCAGGAAGTTTGCGGTGCCCACCTGAACGGCGGCTGCACCGGCCATGATGAACTCCAGCGCATCGCGGCCGGTCAGGATGCCGCCCAGCCCGATGACCGGGATATTGACGGCCCCCACAGCCTGCCACACCATGCGCAGTGCAATGGGGCGGATGGCCGGGCCGGAAAGCCCGGCAAAGGTGTTGTTGAACACCGGGCGGCGCTTTTCCAGATCAATGGCGCAGGCCTGGAAGGTATTGCACAGGCTGATGCCATCGGCACCCGGCAGCTTCCACGGCCTTGCACATATCGGGGATGCTCTCTGCCTGGGGGCTGAGCTTGACCACCAGCGGCACAGTGCACACTTTGCGCACAGCGGAAACCACCTCTTCGGCGTCCTTGGCGCGGATGCCGAACGCCAGGCCGCCCTGCTTGACGTTGGGGCAGCTGATGTTCAGTTCCAGCACATCAATGCCTGCGGCGCACAGCTTCTGCACGCCCTCCACGTTTTCCTCAATGGTATGGCCGCCCAGGTTGACCCAGACGGAGGTGCCGCAGGTTTTCATGGCGGGCAGCTCGTTTTCAATAAAGTGCTGCACGCCGGGGTTCTGAAGGCCGATGGAGTTCATCAGGCCGGAGGGAGTTTCCAGCAGGCGTTCGCCGTCGTTGCCGGGCTGACCGTTCAACGTCAGGCCTTTGCCGGAAATGCCGCCCAGCACGCGCAGGTCCTCAATGCCTGCATATTCCGGGCCGAAACCAAAGGTGCCGGAAGCGGCAATGACCGGGCCGGCCAGCTGCTTGCCAAACAGATTTACGCGAAGGTCTGCCATCAGTCAAACACCTCCTCAGCTTTGAACACGGGGCCGTCTTTACATACGGTCTTGGCCCCCACCTTGGTGCGGCAGGTGCAGCCCAGGCAGGCGCCAAGGCCGCAGGCCATCTTGCGTTCCAGGCTGGCCACGCAGGGCGTGCCGCTCTGGGCGCACAGCTGGTATACGCCGCGCATCATCACCATGGGGCCGCAGGTCAGCACCATGGCGAACTGTTCCGGGTGCAGGATGCCGGTTACCAGGCCGTGGTAACCCACCGCGCCGGAATCCGTTGCAATGCTGATGGCGGCGCAGTAAGGCAGGAAAGCTTCCAGCCCATAGGGCTCATCGCGGAAGCCGCAGTACAGTTCCGGCTTGCAGCCCGCCGCAGCCAGCTCCTTGCAGAGCTGCAGCAGCGGCGCGGTGCCAATACCGCCGCCCACAACAGCGATCTTGCCGTTTTTGCCGCCTGCCGCCCGGGCGATCGCGGCCACATCAAATCCGTTGCCGCATGGGCCGGTCACCGTCAGGGTGTCGCCCTCTTTCAGGGCGGCCAGCTTCTGGGTTCCCTCACCCTTGACCTGATACAGGAAAGTCAGTGCGCCGGTCGCGGCGTCAAAATCATGCACGCTGATGGGGCGGGACAGGATGGGCGTTTCGTTGGCAGCCCAGGCGCGCAGCATAAAGAACTGCCCCGCCTTGGCCGGGCGGCTGGCATCCGGCCACTGCACCGTCAGGCAGCGGATATCCGCTGCAACGGTACTCTGGCGCAGGACCGTTACCTTACAGCTTGTTGCATTCACCCTGGATATCCTCCTTCATTCGCACGCATTCATTATAAGCAGCTTCATCAAAGGCAACGCCGGGCTGCTTTTTGTAAGCCAGCAGGATGCCGCGGCTGGAGTTGACCACACCGCCGTTGCTGTTGTTCATATACTGGGCAATATCGGCAGCTTTGCCGCCCTGTGCGCCGTAGCCGGGGATCAGGAAGAAGGTCTGGGGGTAAGCAGCGCGGATGGCGGTTGCTTCCTCGGTATGGGTGCCGCCGATGACCAGACCGATGCTGGAATAACCAGATTCGCCGATGTAATCCCTGCCCAGCTCGCTCAGGCTGTCGCCCACCAGGTCGTACACATGGCGGCCGTCCTCCAGCTTTTTATACTCGAAATCTTTTGCGCCGGGGTTGGAGGTGCGGCACAGTACAAACAGGCCCTTGCCCTGTTCCTTGCAGTACGGCAGGTAGGGGCTGATGGAATCCAGGCCCATATAGGGGGCCAGCGTGATGATATCAGCCTCAAAGTCGCCGGTAAAGTGTGCCTTGGCGTACATCTCGGCGGTTTTGGCAATATCGCCGCGCTTGATATCGGCAATGACCGGCAGGCCGGTGGCGCGCACCATCTTCAGGGTTTCGGCGTAAGCGCGCATGCCATCCAGACCAAGGGATTCATAATAAGCGATCTGAACCTTGTAGCAGCCTGCGGAAGCCTTGGTGGCTTCAATAATGCGGCGGTTGAATTCCACCACATTTTCACCGGCAGTCTTGGTGTCGTCCACCACATCGGCGGGCAGGTAGCTGAACTCGGTATCCAGACCCACGCACACCGGGCCGTTGGCTGCCACGCTGGCATACAGTTTATCCATGTTGGTCATTGCTGTTCCTCCGTTTTCTGTATCAAAAAAGCTCGTTCTAACTTTTCTGCGGGTTACTGTTTATCTTTCTGGTAGGTCACTTTGCCGCCCTTGATGGTCATCATGACCTGGCCATAGAAGCTTTCGCCGTCATAGGGGCAGTTTTTGCTCTTACTGTGCAGCTCGTCCGCATGTACGGTAAACATGTGGTCGGTATCCACCAGAACAATATCGGCATCAAAGCCGGGCACCAGGCGGCCCTTATGCTCATCCAGGCCAAGCACCTGAGCGGGGCCGGAGCTCATCAAAAAGCTCAGCATTTCCAGCGGCAAGCCCTCCATGCGGCACAATTTGGTGTAGCACACGGCAAAGGCGGTTTCCAGCCCAACCATACCGGCAGCGCCCTTGGCTTTATCCTCGGCGCTGTGGGGGGCGTGGTCGGTGCCGATGCAGCTGACTGTGCCATCTTTAATTGCCGTCACCAGGGCGGCCACATCGTCCGCCTTGCGGATGGGTGGGTTGACCTTATACTGCAGGCGGGAATCGTCGAACCACAGGTGGTGCGGGGTCACTTCGCAGCTGACCATTGCACCGCGGCGGCGGCTCTGGCGCACCATATCCACAGATTCTTTGGTGGAAACATGGCACATATGCAGGCGGGTGCCGTAATATTCGGCCAGGTGGCAGTTGCGCACCGTCTCAATGTTTTCGGCCAGGCGGTAATCCCACGGGCTGATCTCGCGGTCCTCTGCGTGGGACATCACGGTCAGACCGCGCTCGGCTGCCACAGCAAACACGCGAGCCATCGTGGCGTTATTCATCACGCCGTTGCCGTCCTCGGTGATAAACTTGATATCATCCGGCAGGTCCAGCAGATGGTCAATGGTGTGGCCGTCAAAGTTTTTGGTAATGGAAACGGTCTGGTTGGCATCACACAGGCCAATCTCGCGCGCTTTCTCCTCCACCTCATGCACGATCTCTGCCGAAGAGCAGACCGGCTTGGTGTTGGGCATCAGGTTGACGAAAGTATATCCGCCTGCCGCTGCAGCCGCAGAGCCGGTGGCAATATCCTCTTTATATTCAAAGCCGGGGGTACGCCAATGGCAGTGGGTATCAATAAACGCGGGCAGAATGGTCAGCCCTTTTGCATTGATCACCTCGCCTGCTTCCGGCAGGTCGGTTCCGATTGCTCTAATTTTGCCGTCCGCGATCAGATAATCACAGATGCGGCCCTCGTAGTCCCGTGCATTTTTAATCAGCATGGCTGGCCCTCCTTTTGGTGTGGGGTTGCAAGATTCTGTGTGAGAATTTGTGGTGGTTGTGGGCGCGGCAGGAACAGCCTATCCTCACGTTAAGTGCCAACTTTGCGCGGCGTGGCGATAGCTTGTTGGCGGTGGTGCAGGGTTTGCTGCTCCCCCAGCAGTAGAGGCCAGGTTGTCTCCTTCACCCATTCACCGCCTGTTCGGCGGCGGGTGAACAGAGGAACATCCTATCTCCGCGCCAAGTGCCGCCTGCTGCGGTTGCGCTCCGAAACGCGTCTGCGGGCGCAGCGCTCTGCGCTCCGGCTGTTTTTTGCACCGCGCTTCGCGCGATTGCGCGGCGATAGCCTGTTGGTGGTGGGGCAAGGTTGCTACCTCCACCCATTCGCCGCCTGTTCGGCGGCGGGTGAACAGAGGAACATCCTCGCTCTGCGCTCCGGCTGTTTTTGCACCGCGCTTCGCGCGATTGCGCGCGGCATAGCCGCGCAGGCAAAAAAATAACTTTTCCCCAAAAGAGGAAAAGTCAAAAAGAAGCACCTGATACAGCGTGGGGAAGAAACACTGCACCGTGGGTTTTATCGCAGCAGGACAAGCCTTCGCGGATGGATACCATGGCACAGTTCACCCTTTCACATATGATTTTAATTATTGTACCATGCCGGGACAATGGTGTCAACACAACACGAAATGTTGCACCAAGAAGGATTTTTTGTATTTTTGTGTCAACTTTTGGGCAATATGTCAAAAGGCCGGGTTCTGGTTCGCGCCGCACACAAAACAGCGCCGCGCCAGACCCGGCACACGATCCTATTCTTTTAATTTTCTCCAATCTGTTGGTCGATGTATTCATCTAATTCGTTGATTGCATCTTCCCACATTGCATCATCCATATTGACCTTTCTCCCCTGCAGCACTGGTTCCGGCAACGCCGATTTCCGCCGTGCTTTGTGCTGGTTCTGCCATTTTATTAGGTTTACTTATGACCTCTTCTGTATTTGTGGAACCTTTGTTCATTGCATTTGTTGCTTCCAAAGCAATCACTGCTACAAGTATAAGAATCCCACAAATCAACAACAGTCTTTTCTTCATTGATTTTATGCTCTTTCTTTATTCCCTCATATACTAATTAAATCCATAGCATTCAATATATGGTTCTCCAATCTTTGTGTTGCTTATATGTTCCTGATACCTACACACCTGACATTCTACGTATCTTACCAAAATATCTTGCTTCACTACGTCATGTCCAGCATGATATCCATGCATACATGCTGCTGTACGTGCATAATAGGAGTTTTGAGTTTTGTACCTAATGTCAAAACTTCCGCACTGTATACATTGTCCCGCAACTTGTTCTGCTACGTCATTCGAATGTCCACTCTGATATTCTTTTACATCATCATCAAAATCTTTATAAAGTGCTTCTTCTATTTTTTCAATTTTGCTATTTGTCCCGGCCCAAATTTTGTCTTTTTCTTGTGCATGAACAGGCAAAAGCATTCCCATTCCAAAGCAAATAGTAAAAATAATTACTATCCATCTTCGTTTCATTATTGTCATCTCCCCTCTGCTTATTTCAGGCATGTCCAACCCAAATCTCTTATCTGGTTACGATTCATCATCGAACGCGTTCCGCATTCCGGGCAATCTGCATAGGTATAACTAACCTCAAAGCATTTTTGATCTCGCGCATTTACATTTCCATGGATACATGGCGTTGTAAAAAATTCATACCCAGTTTCAACCGAAGTCGTCATTGTCGTTCCACATTTTGGACATGGATAAGTTGGTAATGCTCTGTCTTCTAGAGCAGCCGCCGGCAACGCCATACTAATTGCAAAAGCCAACATGCCGATTGTTGTTAAACACCTACTTAATGTCTTTTTAGTCATGTCTTGCTCCTTTCTAAGTCAGTTTGTTTGCATTTTAACTATTTTGTTTCAACCATAGCGTTTATTATATGTATATAATAGCATTAAGGATAATAATTGTCAATAGTGTTATTTACTTTAAGCTCTATAAACACAAAAAAAGCAGCCCCTCCCTTGCGGGAAAGGCTGCTTTTTAGAACAAATCAGTTACAATCAGTTCTGCTTCATCTTAGCGAAGCACTCGCTGCAGTAGACCGGACGGTCTTCGCGCGGCTGGAAGGGCACCTTGCAGGTCTTGCCGCAGCTTGCGCAAACGGCGTCGAACATCTGGCGCTCACCACGGGTAGCGTTCTTGCGGGCATCGCGGCATGCCTTGCAGCGCTGGGGCTGGTTCTCGAAACCACGGCTTGCGTAGAACTCCTGCTCACCGGCGGTCCAAACGAACTCTTTGCCGCAATCTTTGCATACCAAAGTCTTGTCTTCGTACATAGTGGGTATCTCCTCTTTGTTTACTTGCCCGCGGAAGAATTTCAACCAACGCTTGGGGTCACCAATGAACTGATTGCTAAGCTACTGGGGGCATTGTTTATATGTCCAGGCCAAAACGCCTGAATCCAAATTCATTCTCGCACTTCATCACTGCGCAGCTTTTTGCGGGCGCGCATCAGGGCGTTTTCCACCGCTTTGGGGGTGCAGTGCAGCAGTTGGGCTGTCTGGGCGGCAGTGTGCCCCTCCAAACTGGCAAGCAGACTGCCGCGTTCCAAGGGCGAAAGCTGCGTGTTGATGCGTTCCAGCACGGCGGCGCAGCGCTCGTTGGCAATGGCAAGCTCATCCGGCCCCGGCGCGGCAGAATTTTCCGGCAGGGGCACACTGTTGTTCAGCGGAGCATGCTTTTTGCGGGTGGCACTGCGGCGGGCATCCTGCTGTGCGTTGGCAATACAGGCTGCGGCATACGCGGTAAAGGGGACTTTTTTATCCGCCCGGTAGCTGCGCACGGCATGGAACAGGCCAATCAGCCCTTCCTGCACCGCATCGTCAAAGTCAAGGCCGGGTGCTGCAACGGCAGCGGCGCCTTTGCGTATGGCAGGCATCATGGCGGTGATCAGCGCGGCAATAGCGCTTTCCTCCCCAGCCTGTGCCTGCTGCAGCAGCTCGTCATCCATCTGCTGCGGCATGGCTACTTTCCTCCCTGGATAAATGCGATTGTTCTTATTTTACCGTTTAACGCCGCGTTTGTCAATAAAATTTTGCCCTGTACGTTAAATAATCCCTTCTTCAAGAGAGGGATTTGCCGCACTGATGGCTGCGCCATGCTCCTACCTTCCTTTAAGAACCCCATCGTCGGCAGATCTCCGCCAATGGAAACGGTTTCAGAGTTGTTCGGCAAATCGGACACTTTACTTTTTTCGGTTTGTAAAATGCTCCAGCAGCTCCACCGCCGCCACAATGATAATTGTTACCGCAAAAACACCCAGCCAGCCAAGGCCCGCTTTGGGCAGCACCTGCATAAACAGTGTTAAATTCATCTTGTTCTCCCCTTTTTTGTTTAGAGTGTATCTGAAAAGTCGAAAATATCCGTCATTTTTTTGTTTTCAGATACACCTTAGAAACAATGTCAGAATCATACCGCCCGCAATCACGGACGCGATCTGACCGGATACATTCACCCCAACGGCGTGCATCAGCAAAAAGTTCTGGTTGTCTTCCTGCAGGCCCATCTTGTTCACCACACGGGCCGACATCGGGAATGCCGAAATGCCCGCTGCACCAATCATGGGGTTGATTTTTTTGTTTGGCAAACAGATTATATACCTTGGCCACCAGCACGCCGCCGATGGTATCGAACACAAAGGCCACCAGCCCCCAGCGCCAGAATCATCAGGGTCTGCCGATTCAAAAAAAAATACTCTGCCTGCATTTTGGATGCCACCGTCAGCCCCAGCAGCAGGGTAATGAGGTTTGCCAGTACCTTTTGTGCGGTTTCGGACAGGCTGTCCAGCACACCACATTCCCGGATGAGGTTGCCGAACATCAAAAAGCCAACCAGCGCCACACTGCGCGGCACAAACAGCCCAGCCACCATGGTAATAATGATGGGGAACAGGATTTTTGCCGTTTTGCTGACTTGCTTTTCGGCATATGGCATGCGGATCAGGCGCTCTTTTTTGGTCGTCACAAGCCGGATGACCGGCGGCTGGATGATGGGCACCAGCGCCATGTAAGAATACGCCGCCACAATGATGGCCCCCAGATAGTTGGATTCCAGAAAGTTCGCCACAAAGATGGAGGTCGGCCCGTCCGCCGCACCGATCACGGCAATGGAGGCGGCATCTTTGAGTTCAAAGCCCATCAAAGTCGCAGCCCCCAGCGTGAAAAAGATGCCAAACTGCGCCGCCGCCCCAAAAATCATCAGCTTGGGGTTGGAAAGCAGCGGTGTAAAATCAATCATTGCACCAATGCCCACAAACAGCAGCAACGGGAACAGTTCGTTGGCAATGCCAGCATCAAACAGCACATCCAGCGGGCCGACCTCGGTGCCGGTGGACAGCACCTGGGTAACAGCACCGGACAGCGGCAGGTTGACGAGAATGGCCCCAAAGCCCATTGGCAGCAGCAGGGATGGCTCCATCTCCTTTTTGATCGCCAGCCAGATCAACAGGCCGCCGATCCCCCACATAACCACCTGCTGCCATTGCAGGTTCCATAGATTTCCAAACAGTTCTTGCATCCATAGCCCTCCTTGTTTTAATGCAATCTTAATACAAACAGCAAAAAAAAAAGACTTCCGCCGCGCAGGGGTACTACACCCATGCTCGGCAAAAGTCTTGCGTTATTTCATACAAATTACGGGCTGTCAGCCGTCTTGACGTAACTTGCAGACGCTGCGCGTCCGCTACTCCCTTTTGCTGGTTTCATTATGCAATATTAACACCGGGATGTCAAAGGGGATTTTGCCGCCGCGCAAAATTCTTTTTCAGCAGCCTGACTTTTTACACATCCGGCCAACGGTGGATCTGGCGCAGATACAAAACCAGACCAAACTCACCGGAGATGGTTTCGGAAAGCGGGAACGCCCACCAGGTCCACCCCAGCCCCAGACGGGACAACCGCCAGAAAATGGGGATCAGGCAGATGATTTCCCGCATAACAGAGATTGCCACGCTGACCTTTGCCGCACCGATTGCCTGGAAAAATACCGGCGCGATAAGGGAAAACACCGCCGAGAAAAAGCTGAGCCCAATAATGCGGGGAATGTCAAGGGTGGATTTTGAGCGTATTTGAGGCGTAAAAATCAACGCAAAATAAATCTTGATTTTTTGACAGGCCTGTAGTATACTATACAAGCAACATGTGAGCCGGTGTGTTGGAATTGGCAGACGAGACGGACTCAAAATCCGTTGGTGGTGACACCGTGTGGGTTCGACCCCCACCACCGGCACTGATATAAAACCCCAAAAGGCGCAGAGCTTTTTGGGGTCTTTTTTGCATGGTCACGGGGGGTCGAACAGGGCGGCACGGCTAAGCCGCCCGCACAAAAAGTCTCTGGTGGAGACTTTTGAGGCCCACGCCCCCACCACCGCTTAACAAAACAGCCCGGAACTGCCGCCTGCATTTGCGGTGGTTCCGGGCTGTTGCTTTACCTACTCACCTTGCAGCTGTCAACGTGCAGGTATGGGTTTGTGGAATGCCTTATGCCTTTTTGCTGTAATCGCGTGCGCCGTAAATGGCGGTGCCGATGCGCACAATGGTGGCACCCTCGCGGATGGCATCGGGGTAATCCCCGCTCATGCCCATGGAAAGGATATCCATTTTGGCGTTCTCATAATGGCGGTCAGCAGCTTTTGCCAGCAGTTCCCGCATTTTGGCAAAGAACACGCGGGTCTCATCCGGGGTTGCAGCTGCCGGCGGGATGGCCATCAGGCCGCGCAGGCGGATATGCGGCTGTGCGGCTGCCATATCCAGCAGGGGCCACAGGCTTTCGGCAGAAACGCCAGACTTGCTCTCTTCCCCGCCGATGTTGATCTCGATCAAAATTTCCTGGGTCAGGTTTGCAGCGGCAGCGGCGCGCTCCACCTTTTTGCAGCAGGTGCTCGCTGTCCACGCTTTCAATCAAAGCAGCACGGCCCACCACTTTGTTGACCTTGTTGGTCTGCAAATGGCCGATAAAATGCCCCGGCTTACCGCAATAAGCGTTGGCGTCGGTCTTTTCCACCAGTTCCTGCACATGGTTTTCGCCAAACAGGTCAATGGGCAGAGCGGCACTGGCAATCACCTCTTCCACGGTGCGGGTCTTGCAGGCGGCGCACAGCAGAATATCTGCCGGGTCGCGGCCGGCTTCACGCGCAGCGGCAGCCATATTTTCACGGATGCGGGCCACATTTTCAGCCATCATTGTCAGTTGTTCCTGTGTCAGCATGGTTCACATCTCCTGGTAAACGGCACGGCTGCCGCCGATGTATTTGGGGCGGGTGCGGGCGCAGATGATGGGCGCAGCGCCGATCTGCTTGATGGTCAGGCGCACCGGCACGGCCACGCGCTTTAAGTGCATGCCAATCAGCGTACCGCCGATATCAATTCCGGCAGCGGCACGCACTTCCTCCACCAGAACCGGATGTTCAAACGCCTGCCAGCAGTTGGTTGCCCAGCTGCCGCCCGCATGGGGCTGCGGCACGGCGTTCACCTGTTCATAACCATACTTTTCGGCAGCTTCCTGCTCGATGACAATGGCGCGATTCAGGTGTTCGCAGCACTGGGCCGCCAGATAGACGCCCTGCGCTTTGAGCACTGGCAGAATACCCGCCAGCACAGCCGCGGCGGCTTCCATGCTGCTGTCCTTGCCAATATGCCCGCCAACGATCTCGCTGGAAGAGCAGCCGACCACAAAAATATCCCCGGCGCGCAGGTGTGCAGCCGCCAGCAGTTCTTCCGCTGCCTGGCGTGCCTGCGCCGTAATGGCGGCGCAATCCGGTTTTTGAACGGTGTTTTGTTCCATAATCTACCCACCTTTTTCATTTACTGATCCGGCATTATTATAACACGGGATGCAAGGTTTGTACATTCTTAAACGGTTCTAAACCAATCTTACCCCCATACAAAAAACGGTGCAGCAAAGCCGCAGCCTGCTGCACCGTTTTTTGGGGCACTGCTGAAAACAAACTTATTCTCAGCGCTTGATATCGTAATTCATGTCCATCAGGTTGCGGATGGTGGAAACATCATCGGTGATGTTGGCATCGCCATGGATGGTGTGCTTGATGGCGGAGCTTGCCACCGCAAAGTTGACCATATCCATCGGCTTGTAGTTGTGCAGCATGGCGTAAATCAGGCCGCTGGCAAATGCATCGCCGCCGCCTACACGGTCCAGAATATTAAAGGTAAACAGCTTGCTTTCAAAGGTATGGTCCTCATACCACATAAAGGCTTTCAGGCTGTTCTCGGAGCCGGAATGGGCATAACGCACATGGCGGGCAATGCACTTGATGTTGGGGTAACGCTCCACAAAGCGCTGGAAGATCTCATCCTGCTGTTCATAGCTGGGCTGTAGGGGCACGCCGTCTTTCCAGTCGCCCTGGGCGTGGTCGGCATCGTCTTTCCACAGGTGGTAAGGCTCAATGCCAAACAGAACATCCACATAGGGCAGGCACTTGGTGCAGTAGTCACGGGCTTCTTCCCAAGTCCACAGGGTGGAGCGGAAGTTGCCGTCAAAGCTGACGGTCAGGCCCTTTTCCTTGGCTTTTTTCAGGCAGGCCATCACAAAATCGGCGCAGTTCTGGCCCAAAGCCGGGGTAATGCCGGAAAGATGCAGCCAGTCAAAGCCGTCCAGCAGGGCGTCCAGATCCACTTTGGAAAGGTCATACTCCGTAAAAGCGGAGTGCTTGCGGTCGTAAGTAACCTTGCTGGGGCGGATGCCGTAACCGGTTTCCAGGTAATAGGTGCCCAGACGGTGGGTCGGGGTTTCATCCGGGGTGGAAAGGATCATCGGGGTGCAGTGCACATCATTGGAGCGCAGCCAGCGCACCGCACTTTTGCCCAAAGAGTTGTTGGGCACCACGCTGAAAAACGTGCTGTCCACACCCAGGTTGGCAAGAGCCAGGGCAATGTTGGCCTCGCTGCCTCCATAGCTGGCTTCAAAGTTGGAAGCCATACGGATCTTTTCATAGTTCGGCGGGGTCAGGCGCAGCATGACCTCACCAATCGTAATAAATTTAGCCGGGCTGTCGTTATGCAGGAGCAGGGGGTTAAAATGTTCCATAACATCTACCTCTCATTTCTGGCCCCACGGGCAAAACCAGGTCATGGCCCGCCGCAGGGTTTGTTATGTCATATTTATTGTACCGTATTTTCGTCCCGGTTTCAACGATTTTCACACAAAAACTGCGCTCATATTTTTGCGTTCCTTTTCACTGTTGCACAAAAAGGGCGGTACCGGGCGGCAAAAAACATCGCACATCCATGATTTTTTGCCGCCCGGTTCGAATTGCATTTTAATGTCTTTTATTGTATAATAGTAGAAACTGTGCCCTGGCGGCGGCTGCCGCGCGGGTGTTGATAAAGTGCCGCACAAAACAGCGTTCTGACGTTTTATGCGGGCCATAAATCTGGAGGGAGCCAAACATGGCCGAAACAATGCAGGTCTCCGCGCAGCGCGCCTGGACCCACCTAAAAAAATACCAACCGCTGATCCATGAACTTGTCAGCCGCGATCTGAAAGTCAAATACCGCCGCAGCTTTCTGGGTTACATCTGGAGCATTTTGAACCCGCTGCTGATGATGCTGCAGCAAAGCATCATCTTTTCGTACATGTTCCGCAACGATATCCCAAACTTCCCGCTTTACCTGATCTGCGGCAACACCCTGTTTACCTTTTTCAATGAGACCACCAGCATGGGCCTGACTTCTGTTATCCAGAACGCCCGCTGATCAAAAAGGTGTACATTCCCAAGTTCATCTTCCCCATCAGCCAGGCGGTTTCCCGCTTTGTCACCATGCTGTTCAGCTTTGGTGCGGTTCTGCTGGTCATGATCTTTACCCGTGCCACCTTCTATTGGACCATCTTTTTGAGCTGGCTGCCGCTGGTGCTGCTCTTCTTTTTTCAGCTGCGGGCTGGGGCTGCTGCTTTCCGCGCTGGCGGTGTATTTCCGTGATATGATGCACCTGTACAGTATCGCTTACCATGGGTTGGATGTACGCCACCCCGCTGTTCTACCCCATCACCGCCCTGCCGGAAACCCTGCAGAAACTGATGAAGCTGAACCCGCTGTACCACTACATCAACCTGTTCCGCAACCTGATGATGTACGGCAACATTCCCGGCCCCAACACCTGGATTGCCTGCATTTTTTGCGCCGTTGCCTCTATGGCTATTGGCCTGTTGGTGTTCCGCAAGCTGCAAAAAAAGAACTTTATCCTGTATATCTGACGTGAGGTAACGTATGGACGAGATTATTAAAGTCAATGACGTTTCCATGCGCTTTAACCTTGCGCAGGAAAAAACTGAGACCCTGAAAGAATACACCGTAAAACTGCTGACCCACAAGCTGTTTTTTAACGAATTTTACGCACTGAAACATGTTTCTTTCAGCATGAAGCGCGGCGAATCCCTGGCGCTGATCGGGCGCAACGGCAGCGGCAAAAGCACCATGCTGAAAGTGATTTCCGGCGTGATGTACCCCCCGGCGGCAGCGTTGCCGTCAACGGCGAAATTGCCCCCATGATCGAGCTGGGCGCCGGTTTTGACATGGATCTGACCGCGCGGGAAAACATTTTTCCTGAACGGCGCGGTGCTTGGCCACGACCGGGACTATATGATGGAGCATTTTGACCGCATCATTGAATTTTCGGAGCTGAAAAGATTTTGTGGATGTTCCGGTCAAAAACTTTTCCAGCGGCATGATCGCTCGTTTGGGCTTTTCCATTGCCACTGAAGTACAGGCCGACATTCTGGTTTGTGACGAAGTGCTGGCCGTTGGCGACTTTATGTTCCAGCAGAAATGCCACCGCCGCATGGAAGAGATGCTTTCCAACGGCACCACGCTGCTGTTCGTCAGCCATGATATCAACCAGGTGCAGCAGCTGTGCCAGCGCTCCATCTGGCTGGATCACGGTGTTCTGCGCGGGGATGGGCCATCGCGTGAAGTCTGCGCGGACTATGTGCGCGCTATGGAGGCCGGTGAAACCTGATGGAAAAGCTGCTGACGGTTTCGGTTGCCGCCTATAACGGCGCTGCCACGCTGCAAAAAGCGCTTGAATCCTGCCTGGTGGCGGATGAAAGCCTGCAGGCGCTGCTGGATGTGATCATTATTGATGATGGCTCCACCGATGGCACCGCCGCGCTGGCGCATGCCTTTGTGCAGGCACACCCCGGCAGTTTCCGGCTGGTGAGCAAGGTGAACGGCGGGTACGGCTCCACGCTGAATACCGCGGTAGAGCTGGCCTCCGGGCGGTACTTTCGCACGCTGGACTGCGATGACTGGTTTGACACCAATGCTTTGCAGACCCTTTTTGCGCCGCCTGCAAAGCTGCACGGCGGATGCGGTATACACCAACTACCGCACCGTGCAGGAAAACGGCAGCGGAAAGGCCTTTGATGTCTGCTGCAAATTTGATACAAACCGTGTATGCTGTGGGTGAAGTGCAGCAGGCCACACCTGATTTGTGCATGGAGATGCACGCGCTGACCCTCTGCACCAAAACTCTGCGCGCCGCATGGCGCCCCTATGCCGGAGCATTGCAGCTACACGGATATGGGCTATACGTTTGTTGGCATGGCTGCGGCGCAGACCATCTGCTTTGTGCCGGTGGTTCTGTACCAGTACCGCCTGGGGCGGGATGGCCAGAGCGTGAGCATGGCCAGCTACCGCGCCCACACGCAGGATTACATCCGCGTAGCGCGCATTCTGTTGGATGCTGCCGAACCGCTGGCCGCACAGCCTGCCCCCGCCGGGCGGGACCTGCTGCTGGTGCAGCGGGCGCGGGATGTGGCGCAGTACCTGATTGAGCTGTACCTGCGCTTTCCCCCCGACCGTGAAACCGGCCTGGCCCTGCGCCGGTATGACGAGATGCTGTGCCAGACTTACCCACACATCGCTGCCATGATGACCAACAAAAACACCCGTCTGCTGCGGGCCGGGCGTTACCTGCCCTACCGCACATTGAGCGCATGGGCGCGCGGAAAACAATCCAACGGCGGCATTTTTTTATAATGCTGTGCCGGATACTTGAATACTTTGCCGGATATGATAAGGCAAAAAGTGAAAGGAGAATACCGTATGCTGCTGCAAAAACTGCTTTGGCCCCGCGTGGGCATATGCACCGAGGACCGACTGTATTACCGTATGAAAGCCCCCAGCTTCCGCGATGAGGGGGATATCCTGCGCATTGAGCAGGGCGAACGCGTCTGCTTTGATACCTACTTTAACAGCGTCAGCGCAGACAAATGGCGCCGCTACACCGCCGCGCAGAATTTTTCGCTGCGGCTGAAACTGAGCGGCAAGCTGCGCGTTGTGCTGTGCAGCCGCCATTTCATCAACAGCCAGAGCGTGCGCGCCGTGCTGGCCGAAAAAGTAGTGCAGGCGGATTCCGTGCAGGAATTCTGCTTCGATTTTCCCAAGGGCGCTGACGGCATGCTGTTTTTTGAGCTGCAGGCCCTGAGCGGCAATGCCGCCTATTGCGGCGGCGCTTATGAGTGCGATGCCGCTGAAAAGGATGTGCAGCCCGTCAAAATCGGCGTGGATATCTGCACCTTCCGCCGGGAGCCGTTCGTTATGGGCAACATTGCCCGCATGCGCAGCGATATTTTTTGGAAGACACCGCCAGCCCGCTGCACAACCACCTGGAAGTGTTTGTTTCCGATAACGGCCAGACGCTGGATTACGATAAGCTGAACAGCGATACCGTGCATGTTGTGCCCAACGCCAATGTGGGCGGTGCCGGCGGCTTTACCCGCGGCATGATCGAGATCCTGAAAGCCAACGAAAATGGCGCAGGCGTTACCCATGTACTGGTCATGGATGATGACATTGTGCTGGATACCGATGTGCTTCTGCGCACCTCCACCCTGCTGAGCCTGCGCAAGCCGGAATATGCGGATGTATTTGTCGGCGGTGCCATGCTGCGGCTGGACCGCCCTAACATTCAGGTAGAAAACGGCGCCGCCTGGAACCAGGGCCAGTTGATCAGCCACAAAGCCAACTTTGATCTGACCAAGGTTGACCTGTGCGTTGCCAATGAGCTGGAAGAACGCCATGAGTATAACGCCTGGTGGTACTGCTGCATCCCCATTGCCGTTGTGCGGCCGGACAACCTGCCCATGCCCATCTTTATCCGCGGCGATGACATTGAATACGGCCTACGCAACTGCAAACGCCTGGTCACCCTGAACGGCATCTGCGTATGGCATGAGCCGTTTGAGAGCAAGTATTCTTCCTCGATGTACTACTACATCCTGCGCAACCAGTGCATTGACAACAGCATGCACTGCCCCGGCTATGATGCCAACGCCCTGAAAGCCGACCTGCGCAGCCAGGTGATGGGCGAAGTGAACCGCTACCGCTATAAGAATGCTGACCTGCTGATCCGCGGCGTGCGCGACTTTTTGAAAGGCATTGACTGGCTGGAACAGACCGATGCCGAAGCCCTGCACAAAGAGATTATGGCATATGGCTACAAGGCCCAGCCGGTGGACCAGCTGGATGTTCCGTTTGATTATTCCCGCTACCTGTACGCCACCAAAGAGGAAGAAAAAAACAAGGGCAAGCTGAAAAACCTCAAGGTCAAGCTGACCCGCAACGGCTGGCTGGTGCCCCCCACCCGCGAAAACACCGTTGTGAGCATGATGCACATGACCGCCTACAATGCTTACCGCGTGCAGAAGGTGCTGAACTATGATTCCAACTCCCAGAAAGGCTTTGTGACCGAGCGCAGCAAGGAAGAATACAGCCGCTGCGTGTGCGAGATGAAAGCCTGCATGAAGGAGATCGACGCCCAGTTTGACGCTGCCGCCCAGAACTACCGCGAGCGCTGCGGCGAAGTGCGCAGTCTGGACTTCTGGAAAAAATATCTGAACCTGGACAAGTAATTTTACCGGGCCTATCCCCGGTCTTCCCTGGAAAGGAATCTTACACTTATGGCAAAAAAAGAGGCAAATTCGTTTGTTCTTACCATTGCGGGCATTGCTGCTGCCACCGTGATCGGCGTGGTCGGGGTCAAGCTGACCCCTGCCCCGCATGTGATTTTCAGCCTGGCCCCCAGCGCAGAACCACAGGCTACCGCTGAGCCGGAGCCCATCAGCTGCGTGCTGGCCGGTACCGGGCAGGTTGTGGATTTTGCGGATCCCGGCGCAGAGGAATATGTTTCCCTGCTGGACACCGACAGCCAGAGCCTGACCGAGCGCTATGCCCTGCCCGCTTTGGAGCGGATGACCCAGTCCGACACCGAAAGCCTGATTGCCCCTTTGCAGGTCATCCAGCGCATTCAGACCCTCGGTATTGACCCTGCCACCTTTGATACCCCGGAGGCCAACTGGAAAAACCTGTACAACTCTGTCATGACCCGGCTGGCTCCCCTGGCCACCGCCGAAACCGCCCAGGCTGTGAATTTTACCGGTTCCAGCCTGGCAGAACTGAATGACTTTCTGGCAGCCAACCCCGGCAGCACGGTGGAGGTCATCTCCCCTGCTCTGGTGATGGATGCTCACCTGGTGGTACCCACTGGTACAATCCTGCACGGCAACGGCGCAGTGCTGACCCCCGGCAATGAAACGCTGGACAAAGCCATTGTTCTGGACCAGGCGGAAAATACCGCCGTGACCGGCTTTGTCATCAACGGCGGGTGCAATTACGGTGTGTATGTTAAGAATTCCAGCAGTTTCTATCTGGCTGACCTTGACATCAGCAATGTTTCCCTCAAGGGCCTTTGCGTTATGGGGGAGAACACCGGCTTTGCACTGGTCAATAACAGCATCCATGAAAACCAGAATGGTGCCATCTTCCTGAACGGCGAGATCAGCAATGGCGTGATCGAGGGCAACCGCATTGAAAATAACTCTGGTGCCCGCAACCTGACCGCCGGGCTGGTGCTCTGCTCCATGCCCATTGAGGACATTGAGACCGCCTACAATCCGTTCCCGGATGAAATGCTGTACAATATTTTACAGTCTCCCCATCAGCTGGTTGTGCGCGGCAACACGGTTGCGCAGAACCATTCCTCCGGCATTTATTCGGAAAGCGGCTACCTGAACTATTATGTAGAGAACACGATCTACAAGAACGAAAAAGAGGGCATGTGCCTGGATTACGGCTCCTTCGGCAACTACATTACCGGATGTGAGATCCGCCAGAACGGCGGCCGCAACCGCATGAGTGATGAGGATCTGGAAGCTGACTTTATTCTGGATCAGGGCCGCATGGCGGATGGTTCCTCCCCCGCCAAGCTGCCCGGCATCTCGCTGGATAACACCGCCTACAACACCATTTACGGCAACATTGTGCGGGACAATTACGGTTCCGGCATCAAGGCTGTGCGCTCGGCGTTCAGCAACACCATTCTGTGCAACCAGATCATTGACAACAACCGGGGTGCCAGCGATACCTTCCACTTCTTTGGTATTGAGCTCAGCACTGACCTGAACGCGGACGAAGCCGTGCAGGGCCTGGATTTTACCCCCTGCTATGAGAACATCATTGCCCGCAACACCATTTCCGGCGGGCATTACGCCGGGGTGTTTATGGGCGAAGATGCGTTCATGAATGATATTTTTGACAATACCTTTATGGACTGCACTGACTGGGCTATGGAATCCCTGGGTGAAAAATACAACTCTACCCTGAACAATATGGCAAACATGCCCACCCGCGGGATTGAACTTTCTAACGGTCAGGGCTGATGCCGCGAGGCTGCTACATGAAACAAACACTGCAAAACCGTTTCCCGCGCCGGTGGCTGCTGCTGGCTTTTGTGCTGAACTTTGCCATTGCCGCGGCTGCACTGCTGCCCTACCATGATACGGGACGGCGGCCTGCTGTTGGTTGCGGCGGATTTTGACGCAGAACAGCTCTCCTACAACATGCTGTGCAACAACGCCATCAAAAGCGGCGAGGTGCTGTGGAACTGGCGCATTGATATTGGTTCGGACTTTGTATCCTCGTTCAGCTTTTACACCCTTGGCAGCCCGTTTTTCTGGCTGAGCTTTCTCTTCCCCGCCAGCGCGTTTCCTTATCTGGTCGGCTGGATCTATATGCTCAAATATGCTGTTGCCGGGCTGACCTCGTTTGCCTACTTCCGCCGCAGCGCCAGCGAGAAAAGCGCGCTTCTTGGCAGTGTGTTGTACGCATTTTCCGGTTTTTCCTGCATCAACGTGGTGTTCTACCACTTCCATGATGTGATTGCCCTGTTCCCGCTTTTGATGCTGGGGCTGGACAAACGCATGCAAGAGGGCAAAAAAGCTCCGTTCCTGTTTGCCGTTACCATCAACGCGCTGGTCAACTATTACTTCTTTATCGGGGAAGTTTTCTTCCTGGTGTTTTACTATATTACGCGGTATCTTTTTGGCGGCGAGGACGCACGCCCCGGGGCGGATCTGCGCAAAAATGCCCGCAAAATTCCGGCCTGCTTCCTGGAAGGCTGTCTGGGCGTCGGCATGGCGGGGGTACTGTTCGCCCCGTCCATTGCGGCGGTGCTCAATAATCCCCGCGTATCGGATCACATCAGCTTGAGCCAACTGACCTTTGACTGGCCCAATTACCTGCAAATGCTGCGGGCACTCTTCTTCCCGGCGGAGAATATGTTCAATTTTTCCGCTGTGGTGCATGATAACTGGTATTCCATCGCGGCGTACCTGCCCCTGGTAGGCGTCTGCCTGGTGCTGGCTTATCTGCTGCGCTGGAAGTGGGATTGGCTGCATGTGCTGCTGGTGGGGCTGTTCCTTGTAGCAGCCAGCCCGGTCAGCAACAGTCTGTTCGTCATGTTCACCAGCGAGCCGTACCGCCGCTGGTATTACATGCTGGTGTTCCTGCTGGTGCTGGCCACCATCAAGGTGCTGGACCATCTGCAGGACTACCCTTGGCGTGCGGGCTGCGGTATTTCAGCTGCAGTCATCGCCGCTATCACGCTGTATCTGTACGTCAAGCGCGATACCATAGTGTACCGCAAATACTGGCTGGTTGTGTTGACATTGATTGCCATCGGCGGCGTGGTTCTGCTGTTTGCTGCCCTGGGCGGGGGTGCGGCGGCTGCGCCTGCGCCGCCCCATGGCTGCCCTGACGGCCTGCACTGCTCTGGTTGCTGCACTGACCACCGGTTTTACCGTGGGCACCTATCAGCGTGCCTACACCCAGACGATCGGCCTGACCACCACAGAAATTTATGGTGACGTTATCCACAGCGGCGACGGCCTGCCTGATGCCCTGCCCTACCGCTATTATTTCTGGGAGCCGTATTCCAACCGCGGCATGGCGGCTTACCTGCCGGACCGTACCTCCTTTTTGAGCACGCTTTCCCCCTCCATCTTTACACTGTATGATGCCCTGGGGGACGAGCGCCACGCCATTACCCCCGCCGGGCCGGAGGGCACCAACGAGCTGCTTTCCGTTGGGTATTATATCCGCAACAACTCCGACTGGCCGGATGAAATCTACACCAGTTTTTCCAACGGTCACGAGCAGATCAACGTCTATCAGGATTCCCACGCCCTGCCCATCGGCTTCTGCTATGATACCTACATGACCCGCAGTGAGTTTGACGAGATTGACCCCGCCGAGCGCGCCCACTCCATGTTAAAGACTCTTGTGGTGGCAAACGAGGATGAAGCCACGGTTTCCACCATACTGCGCCACTATGATGCCGCGCTGGATGGTAAGATCAGCCAGGAAAACAAGTATGCCGACATGGACAAGCGCCGCGAAGCCTGCACCGATGTGTTTGATTATGGCACAGACTATTTTTATTCCGAAATCACATCCGGCAGCGAGCAGTACGCATTTTTCAGTGTTCCCTATGACAAGGCGTGGAGCGCCACGGTCAACGGCGAATCTGCAGAGATCCTGAACATCAACGGCCTGATGGCCGTCAAGGTGAATGCCGGTAAAAACTGTATTCGTTTCCACTATTCCCCCACCCCGCTCTGGTGCGGGATCGGGGTCAGCGCCATTAGCATTCTGCTGACGGCAATTTACCTGCTGGCCGGGCGGCGCAGCAGAAAAAGCAAAAAAGAGGTGCTGTAAACCATGAAGGCTACCCGCGAAAATCCGATCCTGTACATCGTGATCCCCTGCTATAACGAGCAGGAGGTTCTGCCCATTACCAGCAAGCTGTTTTTGAAAAAGATCACCGACCTGGTTGCCGCCGGTAAAATCAGCGATGACAGCCGCGTGCTGTTTGTCAACGATGGCTCCAAGGACAAAACCTGGTCCATCATCTGCGACCTGGCCAAGAGCGACAAGCACTACATCGGCATCAGCCAGAGCCGCAACCGCGGTCACCAGAACGCAGTGCTGGCCGGTTTGATGGAAGCCAAGGACAAGTGCGATATCACCATCTCCATTGACTGCGACGGTCAGGACGATATCAACGCCATGGACGCCATGGTAGATGCCTATGTCGATGGCTGCGAAGTTGTGTACGGCGTGCGCTCCAAGCGCGATACGGATACCTTCTTCAAGCGCTTTACGGCAGAAAGCTTCTACAAGCTGCTGAACGCCATGGGGGCCGAGGTTGTTTACAACCACGCGGACTACCGCCTGATGAGCGCCCGCGTGCTGCATGAGTTTGCCAATTTCAAGGAGGTCAACCTGTTCCTGCGCGGCATGGTGCCGCTGGTGGGCTTTAAATCCACCAGCGTTGCTTACGAGCGCCACGAGCGCATTGCGGGTGAAAGCCACTATCCCCTGTCCAAAATGCTGTCCCTTGCGTTTGACGGCATCACCAGCCTTTCCGTCAAGCCCATCCGGTTCATTACCGGGTTTGGCGTTATTGTGGCGCTCATCAGCTTTATCGGCGTGATCTGGGCCATTGTGGAAGCGCTGCTGGGTGCCACCGTATCCGGCTGGGCCAGCATGACCAGCATCATCTGCTTTGTTTCCGGCGTACAGCTGATCTGCCTGGGCGTGATCGGCGAGTACATCGGCAAGATCTACATGGAAACCAAGCGCCGCCCCCGCTACATCATCAGTGACCGCACGTGGGATGAGGATGAGAAGTAATCGGCTGGGCAGAGTTACGCCTGTTTGCTTTACCTAAGGCAATACCGCATAATTCTAAGTGCCGATACGGCGAGCGAGGTGCGGCAGATGCCAAGCCAAAAGCGCAGATAATACTGGATGCTGCAAAGGTGAGCGCCGCCAGTGGCGGAAACAGCGAACCGAAGCAGGGGCAGCGGTCGCAGAGTGCGAGGGGCTTTTGCCCCCGAAGCACGATGCGGGTACCGCAGCCCGACATTATCGAGCATTTTGGCAACGCAGATGCCGTGCCGCAGCCGCCGGAGCGGTGCTTAAGCCGCAAGGCGGGAATTGTGCGGTGTTGCCCTAATATAGCACCAACAAAATAAATTTGTGCCACGCGTTTTGCCCCTTGTATGGGGGGTGGGACGCGCGGCTTTTTTTGTTGTTTCGGAGGTTTCCATGCTCACGGTTGACTCATTTTGCAGGAGAGTATTTGCGCCGCGGCCCACCGACATGATTCTTTATTATTTATTCATTATTCTTTCTCACCCCCCACCCCCGGCCCCTCTCCTTCCATAAAAAATTTCCCGATATTTTTTGCCTTCCCCTATTGACAAACGCCCCTGTTGGCAGTATTATAATGTCAACATATGAGCAATCATTCATATGATAAAATGTTTGATGCCGAGGTGATACTCCCAATGCCTGATACCAAAAAGTTCCCGCAGCCCGCCACAGCACCGGATGGCTTAGCCAACGCCCTGCCTGATGTTCCGGTATGTGACCCAGACTGCCACGGTGAGCCGGATATCGTTGCCGCAGGCTGCGCAGCGATCTGCCGGACGACGAGGTTCTGTATGACCTTTCGGAGCTGTTCCGTGTGTTTGGGGATACCACCCGCATCAAGATCCTGTACGCGCTGTTTGAGAGTGAGCTGTGCGTAGGTGATTTGGCCCAGCTGCTGGATGTTTCCCCAAAGCGCCGTCAGCCACCAGCTGCGGCTGCTGAAAGCCAGCAAGCTGGTCAAGTTCCGGCGGGACGGAAAAACGGTGTTCTATTCCCTGAATGATGATCATGTGCGCAGCATGATTGCGCTTGGCATGGAGCATGTGGAGGAATAAAACGCCTCCAACTCTTGTTACCCCTTATTTTTCAAAAAATATTGATCATAAAACCAAAGGAGATATTATCATGCAGAAAGAAATTCAAAATCGAAGTTGATTGTGCAAACTGCGCCGCCAAAATTGAAGATGCCGTTAAAAAAGCTGCCCGGCGTGAACAGCGCTTCCGTCAGCTTTATGGCCCAAAAGATGGTTCTGGATGTCGACGATGATAAGTTCGATGCCGTGCTGAAGGATGTTGTTAAGACCGCCAAGCGTGTTGAGCCGGACTTTGAGATCGAGCTGTAAGCTCCTTGCATCAGCATTTTCGGACGGTTTCCAACCGCCTGAAAGTTTCGGAATCCATTCCAAGCGGCGGACATGTGCCGACACTTGGAATACCTTGCAAGCAAAAAAGCAGGTCCGAGTGCCGTCCAGGCATGAGAACATGCTTCTTTGCGGCAGGGTGGTTCCAAAGGAGGGGTGCAGGAGCGTGGCGCAGCCACACTGCGGCGAACCCCACCTTTGTAGCGTGGAGCTTTTTGTGACACGCTCAGGGCGGTTTCCAACCGCCCTTAATTTTTGCCCCTTTTTTCCTGACGAACACCCAAAAGAGGGTCGTATCTTATGACAAAGAAGCAGAAAAAGACGCTGAAACGTATCATTATTTCAGCGGTGCTGTATCTGGCCATTATTCTGGCTTCCAAACTGGTTGGCTATACCCTGGTATCTGGAGCTGGTGCTCTTCCTGGTACCGTACTTCATCATTGGCCACGATGTGCTGCGCAAAGCTGTGCTGGGCATTGTTCACGGCGAAGTTTTTGACGAAAACTTTTTGATGGCCGTTGCCACTGTGGGAGCGCTCTACCTGGGTGAGTTCAGTGAGAGCGTTGCCGTTATGCTGTTCTACCAGATTGGCGAACTGTTCCAGAGTTACGCCGTCGGCAAAAGCCGCAAGAGCATCAGCGATTTGATGGATATCCGCCCCGACAGCGCCAACCTGGAAACTGCCGACGGCACGGTAAGTACCGTTGATCCCGATGATGTGCCCATCGGCTCTGTGCTGGTCGTGCGCCCCGGCGAGAAAGTTCCCATTGACGGCGAGGTCATTTCTGGCGAAAGCACGCTGAACACCGCCGCCCTTACCGGCGAAAGCAAGCCTCGCTTTGTGCATCCCGGCAGCGAGATCATCAGCGGCTGCGTGAACGGCGACGGCCTGCTGAAGCTGCGCACCACCAAGCTGTACGGTGAATCCACCGTTGCCAAGATCCTGGACATGGTGGAAAATTCCAGCCTGAAAAAGGCCCGCGCTGAAAACTTTATTACCAAGTTTGCCCATTATTACACCCCCGCCGTCTGCATCGGCGCTTTGGTACTTGCCATTTTACCACCGCTGGTGCTGGGCGGCGGCTGGCTGACCTGGATCAGCCGTGCGCTCACCTTCCTGGTTATCAGCTGTCCCTGCGCGCTGGTCATCAGCATTCCTCTGAGCTTCTTCGGCGGCATCGGCGGCGCTTCCCGCTGCGGCATCCTCATCAAGGGCGGTAACTATCTGGAAGCACTTGCCAACACCTCCATTGCTGTGTTTGATAAAACCGGCACCCTGACCAGGGGCGTTTTTGCCGTCAGCCAGGTCAGCCCGGCCAACGGCTGCACCGAAAAAGAGTTGCTGGAACAGGCTGCTTTGGCCGAAAGCTTTTCCAGCCATCCCATCAGCAAGAGTCTGCGCGAAGCCTGCGGCGAGCTGGATGCCCGCCGTGCGACCGATGCTCAGGAAATTGCTGGTCACGGTGTCCGCACTATGGTGGACGGCCATGTGGTGCTGGCAGGCAACGCCCGCATGATGGACGACAGCAAGATTACCTACACCAAAAATACCGGCACCGGTACTGTGGTTTATGTGGCGCGTGACGGCCAGTTCCTTGGCTCTGTTCTGATTGCGGACGAAGTGAAGGAACACTCCAAGCAGGCCATTGCCGCCCTGAAAGCCCAGGGCGTGCGTACCATCATGCTGACCGGCGACAGTGAAGCCGTTGCCAGCGAGATCAGCGGCCAGCTGGGGCTGGATGAATACCATGCCCAGCTGCTGCCCGCCGATAAAGTCAACCGCGTGGAAGAGCTGCTGGCCACCAAGGGCAAAAACGATATCCTGACCTTTGCCGGTGATGGCATCAACGACGCCCCCGTGTTGATGCGCGCCGATGTCGGCATCGCGATGGGCGCCATGGGAAGTGACGCTGCTATTGAGGCCGCTGACGTTGTTCTGATGGATGACGACCCGGCCAAGATCAGCCTGGCTATGAAGATTTCCCGCAAGTGCATGCGCATTGTGTACCAGAACATTGTATTCGCCCTTGCCGTCAAAGCCATCTTCCTGCTGTTGGGAGCCTTTGGCATTGCCAATATGTGGTGGGCCGTCTTTGCCGACGTTGGCGTTATGATTCTTGCCGTGCTGAACGCCATGCGTATGCTGATTGTTGAAAAGAACTAAGGCAACACCGCACAATTCCGCCTTGCGGCAAGCACCGCTCCGGCAGCTGCGGCACGGCATCTGCGTTGCCAAAATGCTCGATAATGTCGGGTTGCGGTACCCGCATCGTGCTTCGGGGCAAAAGCCCCTCGCACTCTGCGACCGCTGCCCCTGCTTCGGTTCGCTGTTTCCGCTACTGGCGGCGCTCACCTTTGCAGCATCCAGTATTATCTGCGCTTTGGGCTTGGCATCTGCCGCACCTCGCTCGCCGTATCGGCACTTAGAATTATGCGGTATTGCCCTAAGCGAGCGTTTTTTCCGGATCTTATCAAATAACATTAAAACATCCCGGAACGGTGCCGCCTGCTGTGGGCGGCTCCCATTCCGGGATATTTTGTTTCTTATTGGGAGCCTTCCTCTTTCACTTTGGGGACATGCTATCTTTTCAATCAAATAATCATGGTTGGCTTCGGATCTCTGTGGACCTTTTCCTCCGGTCTTTATTGTTTCTTCTTCACTCTCCACTTTTCTGTTCCGGAAATTTCTCTTTACATAAAAAGCGCCTGTCTATTGCCGCCTACATACAAATTTTGCACTTATTACGGTACAAAAAGTGTTCTTTCTGCCTGCCGTTTTTTCGTTATTTTTACACGTATATGCAATTTTTGCAATGTTTTTAGGCGTTTTCTCGCAGTTATTTCTTTCACAAGGCTATGCAATTCCGCTGTATGGAATGATTTTCCTCAATACGGAAAGCGCAACGCTTTGCAGGTTCCGGCAAGCGGAACAAAAAATAGTGCTAAATATTCTTTCTTACTTTTGTCAACCTCTGCAATGTTATCCCATATTAAAAAATGTTACACTAATTATGACATAATTGTGCATAGGGCGGCCCGCCTGCCGCACGGCACAAAACAGCAGTGCGCACGGCACTGCCGAAGAGAAGGAGATTATTTTATGGCAAAAAATGCGATCGTCGGTCAATCCGGCGGCCCCACCTCAGTCATCAATTCCAGCCTGGCCGGCGTTTATGAAAGCTGCAAGCGCCGCGGTGCAGGTAAGGTGTACGGCATGATGCACGGCGTGGCCGGCCTGTTGGAGCGCCGCGTCTGCGTACTGGATGACAAGTTGAAAAGTGCCATGGACATTGAGCTGCTCAAGCGCACACCGTCCAGCTATCTGGGCAGCTGCCGCTACAAGCTGCCCGACTGGCACACCGCCGAGGGCGAAGCCGTATACCAGAAGCTGTTCGAGATCCTGGGCGAACTGGATATCGGCTATTTCTTCTACATCGGCGGCAATGACAGCATGGATACCATCGGCAAGCTGGCTGATTACGGTGCCCATATTGGCAGCGATATCCGCTTTATGGGCGTTCCCAAGACGATTGACAATGACCTGATGGTGACCGACCATACTCCCGGTTACGGCAGCGCCGCCAAGTACATTGGCGTTGTGATGAAGGAAATCATCCGCGATGCCACCGTATACGGCACCAAGTACGTTACCATTGTGGAGATCATGGGCCGCAATGCCGGCTGGCTGACCGCCGCTGCCTCCCTGGCAAAGGGTGAGGACTGCGAGGGCGTGGATATGATCTGCCTGCCCGAAGTTCCCTTTAATGTAGACCGCTTTGTGGAAAAAGTGGAGCGGATGCAGAAAGAAAAAGCCTTCCATCGTGATTGCTGTTTCCGAAGGCGTTAAACTGGCTGATGGCCGCTATGTCTGCGAGCTTTATGGCCGACGATGTGCACGCAGTTGACGCGTTCGGCCACAAAGCCCTGACCGGCACGGCACGCTTTTTGGCCAACACCGTTGCCCGCCGTCTGGACACCAAGACCCGCTGCATTGAGCTTTCCACCCTGCAGCGCTGCGCTGGCCACCTGACCAGCCGTACCGATATCACCGAGGCATACCAGGTGGGCGGTGCTGCCGCCAAAGCCGCTTTTTGAGGGCCACACCGGCGAAATGGTCGCACTGGACCGCATTTCCAACGCACCGTACCAGTGTACCACCAGCCTGCACCCCATCAGCGAGGTTGCCAACCTGGAAAAGAAGGTTCCGCTGGAATGGGTCAATGCCGACCACACTGCCATGCTGCCGGAGTTCCTGGCTTATGCTATGCCGCTGATCCAGGCCGAGCTGACCCCCATCTATGTTGAGGGCTTGCCCCACCATATCTACCTGCCGGAAACCTGATTTTTTGCCGCGTAAGCCTCTACCTTGCGTGAAGATTGGTACTTATCGCATATAGAATATTGATTGGCCGCCGCCCTGATTGGGGCGGCGGTTTTTGTTTGGGGGATCTTCTAAAGTGTCAGTAGGGCGGCCAAGTCGGAGCGCCAGGTTAGAGATGCACTCTAAAAATATTGCTTTTTCTTCAAATTCTCCTGCACACAAAAATGTGCGGCCCCGCTGCATTCACCGCCCGGAGCCGCACATTTATTTTTATAAGGCAACACCGCACAATTCCCGCCTAGCGGCTTAAGCACCGCTTCGGCGGCTGCGGCACGGCATCTGCGTTGCCAAAATGCTCGATAAGACATCCAGTATTATCTGCGCTTTTGGCTTAGCATCTGCCGCACCTTGCTCGCCGTATCGGCACTTAGAATTATGCGGTATTGCCTATAATGCAATTCGTGAAAATAATTAAAGTTTTTCGCCAGGCCTTTTTTCAAAAAGGCCGAAAAGACTCCCCGTAACTGCCTTAATAGAACCCGTAACTCGGCAAAATCTTGGTGCTCTGCGCCCACAGGGTCGGCACGGGTAAGCCGGACAGAACGGGATAGAACCAGGCAAAGCACACCAGCGCCGCAATGCACAGCCCCGCGCCAATCTTTTTGGCGCGGTCCTGCCGCTTCATCTGCGTTAAAACCAGCACAATGGCCGTCAACGCAAAGACCGAGCTGGGGAAGTAATGGTACATGAAAGTGCAGCGCGATACCAGCATCCAGGAAAGCAGCTGGCTGGCGTACAAGATCAGAACGTCCGCTCCCTTTGCCGTGCCGCGAGCCGAAACCTGGCGCCACAGCAGCAGCAAAATGCAGAACAGCCCCGCCCAGCAAATGACCGGGTTATAAAAACCCGCAATGCTGCCCTGAAGCCCAGCTTCCAGGTAAGAATTTTTGTAATACCACACTGGGCGCAGGTCCAGCAGCCAGGTGTACCAGCGGCTTTCAAACGGGTGGGTTGCTTTCAGGGGGTGGAATGGTACCAGTACATGTAGGTTTGGCAATCCCACCAATCCCGCAAACCAAAGGTAGGGTCTTTCCACCAATAAGGCAGGTAGGATGCAAGATAGATCAGGAACGGCACAACGATGTAAAAATGCCACACCGCCCACAGCAGCCATCCGGAATTCTTTCCAGAAGCCCGGCTGTTTTTGCTTCCAGCGGGCATACAGCACACCCAGGTACAATACCGCAAGCCCTGCCCCGGCATAAATTCCGGTCCACTTGGATGCACACCCAAGCCCAAATGCCACGCCGCCCAGCGCCATGGGCAGCAGCGAGCCGTTTACGCCGTTTTGCAGCACGCTCTGGCAATACCATACCATAAAATATGCGCCTAACAGGATAAAGAACGTACCATAAATATCGATTGTGGCAATGCGGCTTTGGGAAAATCGCATGAACCCAGCGGCAATCAGCGCACCTGCCATGGCCCCGGCCCAGCGTTTGTGGGTCAGACGGCGGGCAAAGCACCACATCAGCGGCACCAGCATCACGCCGAACAGCGTTCCGGCACAGCGCCAGCCAAAGGCTGTCATTCCAAAAATAGCAATGCCCAGCATGATAAAATCTTTGCCCAGCGGCGGGTGGGTGGTTTCGTATGCCGTCATGCGGTGCAGCATTTCGTACCCAGTACGGCCATGATAGATTTCATCGAAATACATGCTGTTCAGCTGGCTGATGGTATCTGGCATTTCGCTCTGCTCATCAAACAGGGCATCGCCGCCCGTTACCGGCACCAGCGCACCGGTGGCATCCCGCAGGGCCAGTTCAAACATCTGCGCATTTTCAATCGTTGCGGTCAGGGTCTGCTCTGCCGGAGCCGTGATGGCCGTTTTGGTCCAGCAGAACGGCGTTGCATAGCTCAGTTCCTTCTGGTACAGCTCATTGCCCGCTGCATCCGTGATGCGCAGGCTGCCGCCGGTGGAAATGCCGGGGTACACCCAGATTTCCACCGCGTCCTGCTGCGGGGTAAAGTCGATGGTTGCCGTGCTGTCCGTAGCATCCACAGGGTTCTGCGGTGCTTTCATGCTGCCAAGGTAGGCAAAGCTCACCACAGCAACGATCAACGTCAGCGTTGCCAAGGCTTTCTTCTCTTTAGCCGTCCAGGCAGGCTGCGGATCAATGCGCAGGGGGCACAGTTCCAGCTTTTTCTGCACTGTTTTTGTTTTATCTTTTTCGATGGTTTCCACTTTTGCCAGTGGAGAAATCGCTCCATGGCGGCAGATGGCCCACGCGGTGAAAGCCAGCAGCACAAAAAGGCTGCCGTTTCGGCAAAAGCCGACTGCCATGGCAAACTCGCGGCTGGTATCGCTGCTGAGCCACTCGTCATCGCTGCCTACCAGGGTATACACAGTTTCCAGGTTCAAGAAGCCCGTTATCGACAGACCAAACCCGGCGCCATACAGACGGATGTCATTCCAGCGCGCCGCAGCAAGCAGTACCAGCAGCATGCCCAGCACCAGGTAACGCTCGTGCATGCAATGGGCAAAGGTAAAAATCCCCACCGTGTAAAACGCTGCCAGCAGCAGCGGGGAAAACCGTCCCGCCCGCCAGCTGATGACCGCCAGCACCACAAGCAGCACCGTGATAACAGCGATGTTGAAAATGCCCAGCACTTTCCAGCTCAGGTTAAACACCGGGCAAGCATCCAGCGCCTGCCAGTTGCCGCCCAGCGCTGCAAACCAGTTGAACGCATTGATGGTGGCATACTGGTAGCCAGACGCCGTGGTGATGTACTTATCGATCAAGGACGGCACCAGATTTTTTGCCCCGTAAAACGGCAGGCCCGCCAGCAGCGGCGGCAGCAAAGCCAGCGCAGCACCGCCAAAAATCTGGCCGACCGATTTCAGCGGGCTTTTGCCATCCCGCACGGCATCCGCAATAGCCACCAAAAAGCAGACGGCCAGCACCGGCCCAGCCAACAGTGCCTGCGGCTTGATGGCCAGCGCCACGCCGTACAGCACCGCAGCGAGCAGGTAGCGGCGCTCTTCCAGCAGCCAGAAGCAGAGCAGCAGCGGCAGCGCAAAAGCCCCATCGATCTGCTTCCAGATGCCGGTATCAAACAAGGTCAGCGGGCAGAACGCCGCAAACAGCACCAGGCAGCGCTGTGCCCTGCCCTGCCCCATATACCGGCGGCTGATATGGTCCAGCAGCACCACGGCGGCACAATCACAGATTGCGGGGATCAGTGCCAGCAAAAAATAGGTCCAACGGGATTCATAGCTCAGTTGGAGCGCCTTGCGCACCAGGCTGACCAGCCCCAGCACAAGGATGTAGCCGGGCGGGTAGTCCGCAAAATAATCGGCGCTGTAAAAGGCCGCGGGACCTTCGCTGGCCAGCTTATCCCCCCAGGCCACAAAACAGCTCATATCATAGGTGTAGCCTTCAGTAACAAGGGCCAGCAGCAGGCGCGCGGCAAGCGCTGCGGCCAATATAATATACAGCGTTCGCTCTTCCTGTTTGGTTCTGGTATTTGTCATTCTGAACTCTCCAGATAATGCAGCGTATTTGCCGCTGCAATAAAATAAGGAACTGGAAGCAGAGGCAGATGCTTCCCTGTTTCCAATTCCTTTGTTTTGCCGTGATTGTGCAGTAATAATTATAGCTTGGTCAGCTGCGGGCCCTTGGCGGTGTCCATCACATTCCAGCCCAGCTCAGTGATTTTGGCGCGCAGAGCATCGGCGCGGGCAAAGTCCTTGGCCTTTTTGGCTGCGGCGCGCTCTTCCACCAGCTGCTTCACTTCGTCGGGGGCTTCCTCAGCCTTGCGGTTGTACATCAGGCCCAGCACACCGGTCAGCTCGTCAAACGTGGCGGCGGCCTTTTCCAACGTAGCCTTATCGGCAGCATCGGACATGGTGTTGATGTCCTTAACGAACTCAAAAATGGCGGCCAGCGCATCGGGGGTGTTCAGGTCGTCATCCATGGCGGTCTTGAACTTTTTGCGTGCTTCTTCGCACTTTTCAGTCAGGGCAGTGTCAGTGCCATGGACATTGCGGATGGCAAAATCCAGGTTATCGCGGCAGGTGTACAGGCGCTCCAAGCTGTTCTTGCAGCTCTCGATCAGGTCCACCGTATAGTTCAGCGGCATGCGGTAACCAGCGGTAAGCATAAAATAACGGATCGGCTCATAGCCGTACTTATCAGCAATTTCACGCACGGTAAAGAAGTTGTTGGCGCTCTTGGACATCTTCTGGTTGTTGATGTTCAAAAAGCCGTTGTGCATCCAGTAATGGCTGAAGGTGCAGCCGTTGGCGCACTCCGACTGCGCAATCTCGTTTTCGTGATGGGGGAAGATCAGGTCCTGGCCGCCTGCATGCAGGTCGATGGTCTTGCCCAGGTGCTTACGGGCCATGGCGCTGCACTCAATGTGCCAGCCCGGACGGCCCTGGCCCCAGGGGCTGTTCCAGGAAGGCTCGCCCGGCTTGGCGGCCTTCCAGACAGCAAAATCTGCAGGGTCTTCTTTCAGGTCGTCATCCATCTGGCTGCGCAGTTCGCGGTTGCCGCTTTCCAGGTCGTCCAGGTTGAGGTGGCTCAGCTTGCCGTAACCGGGATCAGACTTAACGCGGAAGTAGACATCGCCGTTGTGGGCAACGTAAGCATGTCCGGATTCGACCAGGTCCTTGACGATCTTGATGATCTCACCGATATGCTCGGTTGCGCGGGGGCGCACGGTGGGGGTCTTAACGTTCAGGCCCTCGGAATCTTTGATGTACTCGGCCTCGAACTTGCGGGCAACCTCCTGCATGGTGGTGCCATTCTCCTGGCCTTTTTTGATCAGTTTATCGTCAATATCGGTGATATTGGAGACATACAGCACCTTGTTGCCAAGGTACTCCAGATAGCGGCGCAGCGTGTCAAACACGATCATGGGGCGCGCATTGCCGATATGGATATAGTTATACACCGTAGGGCCGCAGACGTAAATGCGATAAACGCCCGGCTCCTGCGGGATAAAATCTTCCTTTTTGCGGGTCATGGTATTAAAAATCTGCATGGACAGGAACTTCCTTTCCCAACTTTGCTGGTACGGCGCGGCTAAACCTGCAAACCGTTCAGATTTATTATAGCCGCCCTGATAAGCGGTTGCAAGGGGGCAGCATCATTTTGCCTGCATAAAGCAGGAACGATTCTGCCACAGGTAGATGCAGCCGGAAAGTGCGGTAACGGCAGCAACGGCCCAGCACAGCACCTGGGTGGTAAAGCTGATAACCCCAACGCCGTCCGCCGGGGCGAGCGCCATGGCAAAGTAATAGAAGATGATGGTGACCATCTGCAGCACGGTTTTGACCTTGCCCCACATGTTTGCGGCAATGACGGTACCGGACTCTGCCGCAATCATGCGCACACCGGCCACAGCAAACTCGCGGAACATGATGATGGCCAGCACCACGGGGGAGCAGACACCGTCCACCACCATATAAATAATGGCGGCGGTGGTGAGCATTTTATCAGCCAGCGGGTCCATAAACTTGCCAAAGTCCGTTACCAGGTGGTTCTTGCGGGCCAGGTAGCCATCCAGGAAATCCGTAAAGCTGGCCACAGCAAACAGAATACCCGCTATCAAGGCATACGTTGCATTGAACTGGGGCGTGCCCATATGGCTCATGGCAGCAAATACCATAAAGAACGGCACCATGATGACACGCATCATCGTTAATTTGTTAGGCAGATTCATGGTTTATTCCTCCACTTTGCTTTCCGCATAACCATAAAGATCATAAGTATCGGCATCGGTGATGGTAACGTTATAGAACGCGCCGGCTTCCAGCGGGGTATCTGCCGGGGTCATGATGCTGCCATCAATTTCCGGGCAGTCTGCTGCGGAGCGCAGCAGGTACATGCCGGTTTCATCGTCCACGCCATCGCAGATGCACTCATAGGTCTTGCCGACCTTTTCTGCTTCCTTTTCCGCGCTGATCTCGGCCTGCAGCTCCATAATGTGGTCTGCGCGGCGCTGCTTGACTTCCTCGTCAATCTGGTTGTCCATCTTGGCGGCCACGGTGTTTTCCTCGGCGGAATAGGCAAAGCAGCCCAGGCGGTCAAACTTGACGGTTTTGACAAAGTCGCACAGCTCGCTGTACTGTTCCTCGGTCTCACCCGGGAAACCTGCAATCAGGGTGGTGCGCAGCGTGATGTTGGGGATGGCCGCGCGCAGGCGGCGGATGGCATCCTCAATTTCTTTGCGGCCGCCGCGGCGGTTCATGTTTTTCAGCACCTCGTCATCGCAGTGCTGGATGGGCAGATCGAGATACGGCACAACCTTATTGTTGCGCACAAGGGCTGCGATGAATTCATCGGAGATACGCTCCGGGTAGGCGTACAGCACACGGATCCAGCGGATGCCCTCAATGGTGTTCAGCTTATCCAACAGTTCGCAAACTGCGCCGGGTTTGCCCCAGTCCTCGCCGTAAGCGGTGGGGTCCTGCGCCACCAGGATCAGCTCTTTCACGCCCTCCCCGGCCAGCCAGCGAGCTTCGGCAACACAGTCGTCAACTGGGGCGGCTGCGCAGCGGGCCGCGGATAAGCGGGATGGCGCAGTAATGGCAGCGGTTGTTGCAGCCTTCGGCAATTTTCAGGTAAGCATAGTGGCGCGGCGTGCTGATAACACGGGCACCGCCCAGCTCCATATTGCATTTGGGGCCATAGCTTTCCACCTGGCCCGCGCCGTTGGCGGTCAGGCGCTCCACAATGGCGGGCAGAGCGGCGTTGGAGCCAATGCCCACAACGGCGTCCACTTCCGGCATTTCGCTCACAATCTGGGTTTTATAGCGCTCAGCCAGGCAGCCGGTCACGATCACCTTCAGGTTGGGGTTCTGCTGCTTATACTGGCAGGCCATCAAAATGTTTTCAATGGCTTCCTCTTTAGCGGACTGGATAAAGCCGCAGGTGTTGACAATAATAATGTCCGCCTGTTCGGGGTCCGCAACCGTCTGGTGGCCCGCCTTGATCAGCGCGTGGCAGAATACATCAGCATCGACCTGGTTTTTGGGGCATCCAAGGGAAATAATTGCAATATTCATGTATGGTTGTTCCTGTCTCTCTTTTCAGTATGTTATGTTGGGCTCTGCCGCTTGCTTGGGCAAAATTCAGGCAAAGCTATCCGTTTGGTGCATTGATACCACAATGCCGCAGGAGCATTTTTTGCCCCTGCGGTGTGTACTTTTTTGTGTTACGCTTCGGTTTCTTCTGTCTCGGCATCTGCCAATGCCTGGCGGATCACGCTGTGGGAGAACCCGCGCCGTGCCAAAGCGGCAGCTACCTGCTGCCATTTGCCCTGTGCCAGCTTTGCGGCATAGTGGCGTTCCACCAGTGCGCGGGCATTGGCCAGCTCCGGGTTTTCCTCCTCGTCCTCCTCGCTTTGGGCAAACAGAGCTTCCACCGCTTCGGCGGCCGCGCCGCGGTCAATGCCTTTGGCGTGCAGATCATCCAGAATTGCACGGCGGCTCTTGCGCTTGCGCAGCAGCTCCGCCGCACGGCGGCGGGCAAAACCGGCGTCATCCAGCAGGTTCAGCTCCTGCATTTTTGCCACGGCGGCGGCAGCGCTGTGGGGGTCAAAGCTGCGGCAGAGCTTTTGATAAAGCTCCCCGGCTGCATGGTCCCGCAGGGCCAGCAGGTCCATGGCTTTATCCACAGCCTTGCGGGTGTCGCTTTTGGTCTGCAGGTCATGGATCTGCCATTCTTCCAGCTCATCCCCGGTATGCAGCCCCGCCATGGCAAAGGTGTCCTCGTCCAGCGAAAAGGCAAACTCGCCGTCAAAGAACAGCGCATAGCGGCCTCTTTTTGTTTCTTTTACCTGTGTCAGCTTCGGCATCGCTTATTCGTCAACCATGATATCGAGGTCCATCTCGCTGCCGGTGGTCTTGGGTGCATCCGCCATGGGAGCGGCAGGGGCATCTTCAGCAGCAACGGGGGTAACAGCCGGCTTCTCCAGCGGCTTCACGGTTCCTTTTTTGCCGGCCGCCAGCAGACGGTCCGCATTTTCGCGCACCTGCTTTTCAATCTCAGCAGCCACATCAGGGTGTTCTTTCAGGTAGAGCTTGGCGTTATCGCGGCCCTGGCCCAGGCGGATATCGCCATAGTTGAACCATGCGCCGCTTTTTTGCACAATGCCCAGCTTAGCACCCAGATCGATCATTTCGCCCAGTTTGGAGATTCCCTCGCCGAACATGATGTCAAACTCGGCCTCACGGAACGGGGGTGCCACTTTGTTCTTGACGATCTTGGCGCGGGTACGGTTGCCGATAAAGGAACCGCTGGCGTCCTTCAGGCCCTCAATGCGGCGCACATCAATACGTACAGAGGAATAATATTTCAGGGCGCGGCCGCCGGTGGTCACTTCAGGGTTGCCGTACATCACACCGACTTTTTCGCGCAGCTGGTTAATAAAGATGCAGACGGTGTTTGTTTTGCCGATGATGCCGGTCAGCTTACGCAGAGCCTGGCTCATCAGGCGGGCCTGCAGGCCAACGTGGGAATCGCCCATTTCGCCTTCAATTTCGGCTTTGGGCACCATGGCAGCAACAGAGTCCACAACAATAGCGTCAATCGCGCCGGAGCGTACCAGAGCTTCGCAGATTTCCATGGCCTGCTCGCCGGTATCCGGCTGGCTGACCAGCAGGCTGTCAATGTCAACGCCAAGGGCGCGGGCATAGGTGGGATCCAGGGCGTGCTCAACGTCGATAAAGGCAACCTCGCCGCCCAGCTTCTGGGCTTCAGCCAGAACATGCAGGGCCAGGGTGGTTTTACCGGAAGATTCCGGCCCATATACCTCAATGATGCGTCCGCGTGGCAGGCCGCCGATGCCCAGCGCCAGGTCCAGCCCCAGGCTGCCGGTGGAAATGGCATCCACCTGCATGGCAACGTTGGTCCCAAGCTTCATCACGGCGCCTTTGCCAAACTGCTTTTCGATCTGGGCCAGTGCCGTCTCCAGCGCTGCCTTTTTATCCCCTGCCGGGCCGGTGGGGAGCTGCTTGGATGAACTTTCCTTTTTTGCTGCCATAAGTTTATATCTCCTTATCTGAGCGATCGTGCGTTGTATCCCATACGCACCACAGGCAACTGCGGTGCTGTTTTTATTTTGTACGGCAGGTGCGCCGCTATCCAAATGGTCGTCCTGCGTTTATCAGGTATTATTATAACCAATCGCGGCACGAATTACAACCATTTGTTGTCATCTTTTCAAAATTTTCTTCGCATTTTCCACATTTCAGCTGCAAAACGTTGAAAATCAGATTTATTTCACCCGTTGGGCGTACACCACACGGTCGTTGCCGCCGTAATCCTTCCTTGCCTGCACTTGCTGCCAGCCGTTTTGGCGGCATATCTCCATCACATCCGCCCGCTGGGCACAGCCAATCTCAAACACCAGCCACCCACCGGGGCAGACAATATCACGGTAGTGGGCGGCAATGGCGCGGTAAAAATCCAACCCATCCGTTCCGCCGTCCAGCGCCATAGCTGGCTCGTGGGCGGTCTCCGGCATCAGGGCCTGCATCTCTGCCCCGGTCAGGTACGGCGGGTTGGAGATGATCAGCTGCACGCTTTGGAGCATAAGCTCTCGCCAGTATTGCAGCACATCCGCTGCCTTTGCCTGCACACCGGTGCCATGCACGTTGGCTTGCAGGTATTGCAGCGCCTGCGGGCTTTTTTCCACGCAGGTCACGCTGGCACTTGGCACAAAATGGCGGATGCCAATGCCCAGGCAGCCAGTTCCGGCGCACAGGTCCAGCACCCGGGGCTCAGGTTTTCCCATCTGCTGCAACAGCTCAATGGCAGTTTCGCACACCACCTCGCTGTCTGCGCGGGGGCAGAGCACACCGGGGCCGACTTTGAAGGTCAACCCCAGAAAGTCCCACTCCCCTGCCAGGTATTGCAGCGGCACCCGCTGCATGCGCTGAGCCGCCAGTTCCGCCAGGCACTCAGCCTGCGGCCGGGTAAGCGGGTCAAACAGCAAGCGCGGATCTTTTCCAGCGGCAATGCGCAGCAGTTCGCGGGCGTCGTAATCAGCATCGGGGCAGCCTGCGGCCTGCAGAGCATCCTGCACCATGCGCACAGCCTGGCGCGGCAGAATGCCCGCCAGCTGCTGTGGGGCAAGCGGCGTTACCATTGGCCGTCCTCCGGCTTTTTGGGCAGTACGGGGGTAACGGCGGCGATGGCCACTTCAATCATGTCATCTTCCGGCTCAAAGGTCGTCAGGTGCTGCAGCCAAAGCCCCGGCACCGAAACAGCCCGTGCCAGCAGCGAGTTGGAACGCCCTGCCCACTTCAAAATCTCATAACAGATGCCCACCAGCAGCGGCAGCATGGCCAGCTTGTACAGCACACGCAGCATGGTACCGCTCCACGGCAGCACCGCATACAGCACAATGCTGACCAGAATGACCAGAATCAAAAAACTGGTGCCGCAGCGGGGGGTGGAACCGCGTATGTCTGCGGATGTTAGCAACCGTCAATTCCTCACCTGCCTCATAGCAGGCAATCGTTTTGTGCTCAGCCCCGTGGTACTGGAACATGCGGTGGATTTCCTTCATGCGGGTGCAGAGGAACATGTAACCCAAAAAAGATTGCCAGCTTGAGCACTGCTTCCAAGATGACCCGCGGCCAGCGCCCCATGGGAATCACTTTTGCCACCAGCCCAGTCAGGAACGTAGGCAGAAAGGTAAACAGAAAAATTGCCAGCACTACACCTGCGCAGGCGGAAAGGGTCATCAGCGCACTTTGTACCTTGGGGCCGGCGTGTTCGTCCAGCCAGCGGTCCAGCTTGCTCTCGTTCTGCTTTTTCTTCCTCTTTTTCCTCTTCCGTCATGGCAATATCGGCGGAGTGCATCAGGTATTTGTACCCGTTCATCAGGTTTTCCACCATATTGCACACTCCGCGCACCAGGGGAACTTTATTGTACCAGTGGGTGGTCACATCGGAATAGCTCAGATCAATCGTGCCGTCCGGGCGGCGTACCGCGCAGCAGATTTTTTTTCAGGGCCCGCGCATCATAATGCCCTCCATCAGGGCCTGGCCGCCCACAGAGGTACCGGAATTTTTCAGTTGGACGTTGTTCTTGCGGCATGGGTTCTCCTTTATTTTTGCGGTCAAAGCGGCTCGTGCAGATGTTCCTGCCCAGCGTGGTAGATGGGCAGGGTGATGGTAACGGTGGTACCCTGCCCCAACGTTGAGGTGATATCCGCCGTACCGCCCAGTGCTTTGGTGATCTCATCCACCACCGCCAGGCCGATGCCGGAACCACGCACGGCGTTTTTGGCTTTGAAGAATTTCATCTTTACGTTTTGCAGGTCATCCGGCGCAATGCCGCGGCCCTGGTCCCGGATGCTGGCCGTTACGGTGGTGGCGGTGCGGGTCAGAGTAAAGAAAATGGTTCCTTCCGGCGGCGAATATTTGATGGCGTTATCAAATACGTTGACAAACACCTGGCGCAGGCGGGCGGGGTCAGCCCAAACGGGATACGGCTCCGGCGGTTCGTCATACACAAGGTGCAGCCCCTCCTGCCGGATGCGGGCTTCCACAAACAGGGCAGCATCGGTGGCTTCGGCCACAAAATCCAGCACCTCGCAGTTCAGCTTGATGCCGTTTTGCAGGCGGGAAAAATCCAGCAGTTCCTCCACCATATCATACAGGCGGTCGGTCTCACTGCGGATAATGGTAATACCCTTGCGGTAGTTTTCGTCATCGGGGTCACGGATGTTGGCGATGGTTTCCACCCAGCCTTTGATGCTGGTCAGCGGAGTGCGCAGTTCGTGGCTGACAGAGGAGATGAACTCGTTTTTCATCCGTTCCGTTTTTGTCAGGTCCTCGGCCATCTGGTTGATGGCTTTGCACAGGCGGCCGATCTCATCGTCATACGGGGCATCCGGCAGGCGGGTGGTCAAATCGCCGTGGGCAATGCGATTGGCGGTGGCTTCCACCTGGCCAGCGGCCGCACAATGGTGCGGATAAAAAAAGGCCGCTGAACACCGCAAACCCCAGCACCACCGCCGCCACGCCGAACGAAACCATCAGCGTGCTGTACCACTGGCGGTCCACCAGCGTCAGGCTGGTAACAAGGCGCATGGCCGTCACATTGCCCGCCGCATAAGGCACCAGGCTGGTAACAGCCATCACGTGTTCGCCGTCCGCTGTGCGGAAAGTGACCATGCCGCTGCCGGTGGAGCCGGTGACCGCCTGATAAAAATCCCTGCCCTCGCTCAGCAGATTCTTGTTCATGGTGCCGCTGGAGGTTGCCAGCACCACGCCGGAGGAATCCAACAGCATGAACTCGAACTTATCTTTTTCATCAAACTGTTCCACCGTGCGGCGCAGGGACTGGCTGCGGCTTTCAGACGTTGCCTGGCTGCTGCCGGCGGTGCCGGTTGCCTGCAAACGTCCCTCCACGGTGGAAAACCGCGCCTGCATGGCACGCTGCACCCCGCCGTACAAATTCTGGTGGCTGTAATACAAAAACAGCCCCAGCGCCGCAGCCAGGATGCAAATGGTAATCAGCAGGCTGCCGCGCAGCCAGCGGCGGGTAATGCTCTGCACAGGCGGCAGCCCCCTTTCCATAAAAATGCGGTAATTATGCGTTCCAGCGGTAGCCATAGCCCCAGACGGTCAAAATGTGCTGGGGGCTGCTGGGTTCATCTTCCACTTTCATGCGCAGGCGGCGGATGTTGACATCCACGATCTTGACATCGCCGAAATACCCCTTGCCCCAAACGCCTTCCAGGATCTTTTCGCGCACCAGGGCAGTGCCGGGGTTCTTGAAAAACAACTGCATGATCTGGAATTCCACCTGGGTCAGGTCAATGGGCTTGCCGGATTTGTACAGCACGCGGCTTTTTTCATCCAGCACAAAGGGGCCGCTGACAAGCTGCTCCGGCTCGGAGCCTGCCTGTTCATCGTCCGCAGTGGCGTTGCGGCGCACTCGGCGGGCCAGCGCTTCCACGCGGGCCATCAGCTCCGACACCGAGAACGGCTTGGTGATGTAAATCATCCGCGCCGATGGAAAGGCCGCGGATCTTATCGCTCTCCTGCCCTTTGGCGGACGCCATAATAATACCGATGTACGGGTCGCCGTGGCGGATGGTTTCGCACAGCGAAAACCCATCCATGCCCGGCAGCATGATATCCAGCAGCGCTACATCGCAGGGGGGATTTTTCTGGATCAACTCCAGCGCACGTTCCGCGCTGGGGGCTTCCAATACTTCCCAGCCTGTCATTTTCAGGTTCAGTGCCACAAGTTCGCGGATGCTGGCTTCGTCTTCTACGACCAGAATACGTTTCATTGTTTTTTCCTTTCCCGGTCGGGATTCTGTTTCCCGCCGCCTGATTGTTATGGCGCACCGCCCGCAGATAGACATGCGCGTTTTACCGTATATTTTTAGGGCAATACCGCATAATTCTAAGTGCCGATACGGCGAGTGAGGTGCGGCAGATGCCAAGCCAAAAGCGCAGATAATACTGGATGCTGCAAAGGTGAGCGCCGCCAGTGGCGGAAACAGCGAACCGAAGCAGGGGCAGCGGTCGCAGAGTGCGAGGGGCTTTTGCCCCCCGAAGCACGATGCGGGTACCGCAACCCGACATTATCGAGCATTTTGGCAACGCAGATGCCGTGCCGCAGCTGCCGGAGCGGTGCTTAAGCCGCAAGGCGGGAATTGTGCGGTGTTACCTTAGTTTTTTTTAACGGAACACGGTTGTTCCGTGGATGATATCGTCAATACTCAGGCCATAATACGGGGTCACCACGCGGGCCTGCAGCTGCTGGCTGCCAATGTTGGCAATGCGGCGGTACTCCCCGGCTTCGGTCTGTTCCCCGTCGGTGTCCGAGGTTTGGGTTTCTTTGGCGGGGTCGGTCAGGCGCAGTTCGCAATAAACTGTGGTACCCTCGCGGTTGCACACCATCCAGCCGCTGCCATCCCGGTTGGTGCGCAGCAGCACCGAGCCGTGCATGGATTCCGGCAGCGCCAGAAAGAAGCTGTACTCGCTGTCATACACACCAAAGTGACTGCCGGTCTCATCCGCCGCGGCAAAATCCCGCCACAGGATAAAAAGCGCAGCCGCTTGTCCATTCCGGTGGAAATTTTGCCGCCGTCATCGATCATCGTGGGAATCTCGATCGTTCCGTTGCCGTCCAGATCGGTGCTGACCAGTGCGGCGTCATACCGCAGGGTCGCTTTGGTCAGGTTGGCCACGCCCGCCGGGCGGTAGGTCTGCAAGAAATCGGGTTTCCGGGTCATACACTACAATAGAGCTTGCCAGACTGGTGCCGGAAGCACCAGTCCAGCCATCCACCACCAGATAGTTGCCATCGTCCGCGCCAATGCCCGCGTGCAGGGCCGCACAGCCGCTGTAATCACCAATCGCAAGGGTCTGGGCAGAGCGGAAGCCATCCTCGGTGTTGGTCAGCAGCTGCAGGTTCAAGCCGCCGCCCTCCTGCTCAGCGGGCAGGGCCAATACCAAATCCTGGGTGCCCTCTCCGCCCGTCAGGTTGGCAAGGATCATTTCGGTGTATGCCTGCTTGATGATGATCTGCAGGCCATCCTCGGTGTACAGATACACCACCATATAACGGTCGCCTTGGGCGCTGGCATAGCCGACAAGGATCTGCAAGGAATTTTCATCCCGCAGATGGGCGGTGTTCACGCTTTCCACCTCGCTGGAAAGCCCTTCTGCCGTCTGCGTCACCCGCCAGCCGTTTTCCTCGGTCGGTTCCAGAACAGCCAGGTACACATTGCCCGCAGAGGCATCCAGCGTGTACAGCACGGCGGCTTCATCCTGGCCGTCACCATCCCAATCGCCAAACAAAAAAGAGGGGAAAGAAAATCGCCGCTGGCAGGGTATTTCAGGGTCGCGGTTACACCAAGGGCGCTGTTGAGCGCCTTTTGTACGGCGCTCGTCTCGCCGGAAGCCTGCGGCGCGCGCGCAGCAGGGATTCCATCGCTGCCGGTTACGGCAGAACAGCCGGAAAGCAGCAGCGCGGCTGCCAGTGCGCACGCGGCGCAGCTGCGGCGGTATGGCATGGATCTTTTCCCCCCTGCATGGTTTCCAGGCACTATTTGCACCCCAGACAAATACAGATTATAGTATACCACAATCAAGCCAACGCTGCAATGCCAAGAATCATCATCAGCACCCCCACGCAAAGCCTGTCACCCCCATTTTGCGCCACGCCGGTTCAAACGCCGCGGGCAGCAGCTGGGCAGCCGCCACCCACAGCATAATGCCCGCCACCACAGCCACAATGCCGTTCAAAAGTCCCGGCGTCAACAGTGGGGGCCAGCACCAGTGCCGCCAAAACGGCCCCCGCCGGTTCCGCAAGGCCGGATACCAGCGCAGCCACGGCACCCTTGGCCCGGCTGCCGGTGGCGCAGGCAAAAGGCACCGCAACAGCCAATCCCTCCGGGATATTGTGCAGGGCAATCGCCAGTGACGTGCGCGCCCCCCCAGTTGCGGGTCCGAGACGTTGGTCAGCAGGGTCAGGATGCCCTCCGGCAGGTTATGCAACAGCAGGGCTGCCCCCGTTACCAGCGCAGCCCGCATGGCAGAGCCCTGGGTGCGGGAGCCAAAACGGTCGGCCAGTGTATCCTCGTCCGGCAGAGCACAGGCCAACAGCCAGGCTGCCAGCATACCACCCAGCAGCAGTGCCGCAGCCGCAGCCCCACAGCCAAAGGGTGAAAGCAGCGCCCCGTAAAAATCCAGCAGCGCCGGAGCCAGGTCCGCCAAACTGACGGTCAGCATGACCGCCCCGGCAAAGCCGCCGCAGAACGCCATCAGCCTTGGCGTTGGCCGGAACAGCGCCGCAATCAGCCCGCCCAGACCAGTGGACAGACCGGCGATGGTTGTCATGAGGAGAGGAAGAAGCATAGTGAACACCCCAGCTTTAGTTAGGAGGGAGGAGGGAGGAGTTCTGACTTGGAGATGGGGTTGGGTTTATTATGGATTTTATATGCGGGGTGGTGGAGCGGTATGCGGGTGATTTTTATATTGCAGTTTTTATGTGTTATGTCGGGCATTTATTGGCATCTCACCCGTAGGGGCGCACATTGTGCGCCCGCCAACCTAAGGCAACACCGCATAATTCTAAGTGCCGATACGGCGAGCGAGGTGCGGCAGCTGCTAGGCCAAAAGCGCAGATAATACTGGATGTCTTATCGAGCATTTTGGCAACGCAGATGCCGTGCCGCAGCCGCCGGAGCGGTGCTTAAGCCGTCAGGCGGGAATTGTGCGGTGTTGCCCTAAATAGGCAATACTTTTTTCAATGGTCCCGCATTGGGCAAACCGCCACGGGACGATGCTCGTCATCGTCCCCCCCTACAGATGATTTGCGGGTTTGCGTCAACTGCTTTCCGTTTCTCTGCGGCGCGATGAGGGCATCGCGCCCTACAATTTTTTCATTGTTCGTCTCACATTTCAAAAGGCTCAATCGCCTAATATTTTTGAGCGGCATGTTTGTGCCGCGGTTCACCACAATGATTCACTATTCTTTAACGCTTTTTCCAACCGAAAAACGCCTCCCGGCCTGGACCCACGGTCCGCCGGGAGGCGTTTTGAAACATTAAATCAATCAGTTATTTTTTGTAGTAGTTGATCAGGCAGCCATCGGCCAGGATCTGGCGCTCGGCATCGGTCAGGGCACCAAGCTTTACGGTGAACTCCTTCACACTGCCATCGGGCTTAACAGCCACGGCGGGCATGGTGTCGGCAGCTTCCAGCAGAGCCTTGCGCACGCCGGGCAGGTAGATGCAGTCGCCCAGTTCAAACACGCTGGGGTCCTCCACCAGGAAGGGCAACATGCCCCAGTTGATGCAGTTGGAGCGGTAGCGCTTGGTTGCATACTCCTTGGCAAAGTTGGCCGCGCCGCCCAGCACGCGCTGGCAGGAAGCCGCCTGCTCACGTGCGGAGCCATCGCCGGGCTTATTGGCAAAGATGGCGGAGCCAATGTTGGTGGCTGCGGCGTTCGGCTTGTAACCGGCCTTTTCCCAGCGCGGCATACACAGCCTGTACTTCTTCCGGCAGAGTGCCTGCGGTGCGGGCTTCGTCCAGAGCCTTGACTGCCTTGGCGCGGCCGACATAGGCCGGATCCTTGCGGGAGAGGGTGAACTCCGCCAGGCGCAGCGGGTTGGAGCGGAAGGAAGAAGTCTCACCGGAGGGGATCAGCTCATCGGTGGTGGTGACAGGGTCGGTGATGTAGCTGACAATCTTGACCAGCAGGTCATCCGTCAGTTCCGGCTGCTGCGGCCAATCCTTGATGTTGGGGCCAAAGCGCAGGGCGGTTTCCGGTTCGGGGCTGCCCCAGCCGTTATAGATACGCTTATCGTACACACCCCGGTCAAAGTGATACTTGGGTGCGGTGTAGTCGTGGTCACAAACCTCGCTGGCTGCGGTCAGAATGCCGCCGTTGGCTGCGGTAGCCGCAATGGAGCGGGCATCCATCAGCGCCACGCCGGAGATTTGACCCTCGCCGGGCTTGGAGCCTTCGCGGTTGGGGAAATTGCGGGTGGTGTGGCGGATGCTGAACTCGCCATTGGCCGGGGTATCACCTGCGCCGAAGCAGGGGCCGCAGAAGCATTCGCGGAAGATGCCGCCAGCGAAAACGATATCGGCCACCACGCCGTTCTTGACCAGCTCAGGTAGGTGGGCATGCTGTCCGGGTAAGCGCTGAACTTGAACTCGCCGTTGCCGCAGCTCTTGCCGCGCAGGATGTCAGCCACAGCGCACAGGTTCTCATAAGTGCCGCCGGAGCAGCCAGCCACAATGCCCTGATCCACATAAATGCTGCCGTCGGCGCGCACCTTGCTGACAAGATCCATCTTGACCTTGCCGCTCAACTGCTCATTGGCGCGGGTTTCGATCTCATGCAGCAGATCCTTGGCGTTTGCCTTCAGTTCGCGGATGGGGTAAGCATAGCTGGGATGCATGGGCAGTGCGATCATGCACTCGATCTTGGAAAGATCCAGCTCGATGCAGCCATCGTAATAGGCAACATCGGCGGGCTTCAGCTCTTTATAAGCATCGGCACGGCCATGCCCTGCGAGGTATTCCTCGGTCACGCCATCGGTCTGCCAGATACTGGACCAGCAGGTGGTCTCGGTGGTCATACAGTCAATGCCGTTGCGGCAGTCTGCGGAAAGGCTGGCAACGCCGGGGCCAACAAATTCCATGACCTTATTCTTCACATAACCGTTGGCATAGGTTGCGCCAACCAGGGCCAGCGCCACGTCATGCGGGCCAACGCCGGGGTTCAGCCTGCCGGTCAGGTAAACGCAGATCACGCCGGGCATGGCCATATCATAGGTACGGCCCACCAGCTGTTTGGCCAGCTCGCCGCCGCCTTCGCCCACGGCCATAGTGCCCAGTGCGCCATAGCGGGTATGGGGAGTCAGAGCCCAGGATCATGCGGCCGCAGCCTGCCATCATCTCGCGGTTATAGCTGTGGATAACTGCCATGTTGGGCGGAGTACATAAATGCCGCCGTATTTATTGCGCAGCGGAAAGGGCAAACTGATGGTCGTCCTCGTTGATGGTGCCGCCCACCGCACACAGAGTTGTGGCAGTTGGTCGCACATACGGCAGGGGGAACTTTTTCCATGCCGGAGGCGCGCGCCGTCTGGATGATGCCCACATAAGTAATATCGTGGGAAGTCATCGAATCAAACTTGATGCGCAGGTCTTTCATATCCGGCGCAGTGTTATGGGCTTTCAGAATGCCGTAGCAATGGTGCCCTTGCGGGCCTCTGCTTCGGTCACATGGGCCGGTGCGGTATCGGTCAGCTGGCCGTTGACCAGGTACACGCCGTGGTCGTGCAGTTTCATTTTCATGCTCCTTCCTGCAAGACGGCTTTATTACAGCCGTGCCGCAACAGCGTCAGTAAATTCGGTGGTGGTGGCGGTACCGCCAATATCCGCGGTAACAGCCTTTACCCTCGGCAACCTGTGCCAGAATGGCGGCGTTCAACCTGGCGGCCTTATCCGTCATGCCCAGGTCGTTCCAGCATCATGGCAAATGCCATCAGGGATGGCGCTGGGGTTGCCTTGTTCTGGCCTGCAATGTCGGGGGCGGGCCGTGGACAGCCTCATAGATGCGGGTCTTGGCGCCAATGTTGGCAGAGGGGCAAAGCCCAGGCCGCCCACCAGACCGGCACAGGTCGCTGATGATATCCGTACAGGTTGGGGGCAACCAGAACGTCAAACTTCTCCGGCTTCTGCACCAGCTTCATGCACAGGGCGTCAATAATGCAGTCGTCTGCTTCAATGGCAGGGCAATCGCCCATGGCGACCTCGCGGAAGGTGGACAGGAACATGCCGTCGGTCAGCTTCATGATGTTAGCCTTATGGACTGCAGTCACCGCGGCCGTTGGCGCGGCGTAATCAAGGCAAAACGGCAGATGCGCTCGCAGGCGGAGGCTTGGTGATGAAAGCTTTACGCCGTTGGCGATCATCGTTCTCAATGCCTCGATACAGGTCCTCGGTGTTTTCGCGCGCACAATAACAGGTCCATTTTTCAAAGCGGGTGGGCACACCGGGCCGAACAGTGCGCACGGGGCGCAGGGATTGGCGTAGGTATTAAAGCGCTGGCGCAGCTTGCACGTTGATGCTTTGCGGAACCCAGCGCCGATAGGGGTTGCGGTGGGGCCTTTCAGCTTTAACCGTATTCTTCAATGGCATCCAGTGCGCCAGGCGCAAAAGCTCACCATGCTCTGCGGCGTACTCCGCCGGCGGCATGTTCTTCCATTCAATACCGGTTGCCAAAACATCCAAATTTTTTTGCACGCTCTGCGCAATTTCGCGACCACCGTCACCAGGAATCAAAACTGCCTTCATATTTTTCTAAAAAGCGGCAGGGGATGCGGCGTGCCGTGGCCGCGGGCCCGCCCAACTTGCAAACCTGCCAAAGCTGAACCACACCTGCAAAAAATTTGTTTTAATATTTACAGTTTGAGTATACCCATTTGGTCAGCCTTGTCAGCATGTAATTCATTAAAGTTGCACCTGTGGTTGAGTGATCCAA